>Ga0116171_10000069_pt1 | contig 98040 bp, 100 predicted proteins | sample AD_JPNHW2_MetaG_FD_89798 | JGI IMG/M metagenome (GOLD analysis project Ga0116171, IMG submission 89798) | Active sludge microbial communities of municipal wastewater-treating anaerobic digesters from Japan - AD_JPNHW2_MetaG | ecosystem: Engineered > Bioreactor > Anaerobic > Digestate | place...
CCTCATGACAATAGTATACAAAAATATAAACCAGGGAAATATCCGACGACATGTCGAAGTGGATGCCGATGATACCCCCTCCCTCATCCGCGAGTTTCTCTCTGAAATTCTTTTTGTTTCCGAGGTAGAGGAGATGGTCATCACCGGGGCGGATATCCATATTGCGGGCAATCATCTCACCGCCAATCTCACCGGGGAACCATTTTCCACGATGAAACATTGCGGTGGCAGGGAGGTGAAGGGGGTCTCCTACTCAGATCTTACCATCCGCCATGAAGGGGACTCTTATATACTTGAGGTCATCTTTGATGTGTGAAGAGCCATGCTCCCCGGAATAAAACGTGTCGCCCCATTTGAATGGGAAGTGCCGATCGGAACAGTCCCCGGCATGCGGGTACCGGGCAGGTTTTTCCTGTCAGATGAGCTTGCCAAAACCCTTGAGGAGGGTGCGGTGCAGCAGCTCGCAAATGTTGCAACGATGCCGGGAATTGTGAAGAATTCGCTTGCCATGCCGGATATCCACTGGGGGTACGGTTTTCCCATCGGTGGTGTTGCTGCGTTTTCAATTGAAGAGGGGGTCATCTCTCCCGGGGGTGTTGGATTCGATATCAATTGCGGTGTCAGGATCCTCACCACCCCGCTCCATGAAAAGGATATCGTGAAGAAACGGGAACTGATAGAACGTCTTTTCAACGCGGTACCCACTGGGGTGGGTGCAAAAAGCACCATGCGGCTCTCCCCTAAAGAGCTTGAAGGGATGCTCATAAGAGGAGCGAAATGGGCAGTCGATCAGGGTTTCGGGATGGAGAGCGATCTGGTCCACTGCGAGGAGCAGGGAGCCATGGCTGGTGCCGATCCCAGCGCCGTTTCTGCAAAGGCCCGCCAGCGTGGCATGCCCCAGAGCGGGACTCTTGGGGCAGGAAATCATTTCCTGGAAATCCAGACAGTCCGGGAGATTTTTCAGGAGGGGGCGGCTGGTGCGTACGGGCTTTTTCCCGGCCAGATCTGTATCATGATCCATTGTGGTTCACGGGGGCTGGGACACCAGGTCTGTACTGAACATCTGAAGGTTCTGGAAGGGGCAACAAAAAAATATGGAATTGTCCTTCCTGACCGGCAGCTTGCCTGTGCGCCTATTACCTCATCGGAAGGAAGGGCGTATTTTGGTGCCATGGCAGCCTCATCGAACTATGCGTGGGCAAACCGGCAGGTGATAATGCACATGGTGCGGAAGGTATTCTCCGGGATGTTCGATATCCAGTACGAGGAAATGAATCTTGTTTATGATGTAGCCCACAACGTCGCCAAACGAGAGGAGCATGTTGTCGATGGCAGGCAGATGAAGCTTTGTGTGCATAGAAAGGGTGCAACACGTGCATTCGGTCCCGGATGTGCTGACCTGCCCCGGGAATATGCCCCTTGGGGACAGCCGGTCATTATCCCTGGGAGCATGGGAACCTCCTCATACCTCCTTCACGGTACAAATGAAGCAATGGTGAGAACGTTCGGGTCAACCTGCCATGGATCGGGGAGGATTATGAGCCGTACAAAGGCCAAGAAAGCGCTCTCAGGAAGGGAAGTGAGAGAATCTCTTGCTGCTGAGGGGATCATTATCCGTGCCCCGCATGATGGCGCTATTGCCGATGAAGCGCCGGAGGTCTACAAGCCAAGTGATGAAGTGGTCAGGATTGTTGATTCGGCCGGTATTTCGCGCCTGGTCGCGAGATTTGTTCCGCTGGGAGTGATCAAAGGGTGATATGCAGGGCAGGACTCCTGTGGGATTCACAGCTGCTCTTCTCCCGGTACATAGAGGAGAGCGGTGTGCCGTGCGAGCATGTCACCCCTCACATGGTAGCTGCGCCTTTCTTCAGGGGACGATTTGTCACCCTTATTATCCCTACGGGTTTTGCAAATCCGGGATACTCGTGCCTCCTCCCTGCCCTGAAAGCATCATCGTCCCGAATCAGTCGGTTCGTCTCTCGTGGCGGGCATCTACTCGTCTTTGGCGCATCATCTGAACGTGAAGATGCGTACGACTGGCTCCCGCAACAGATCCGATATCGCCATGATTATGGGTGCCGGAATCTTGAGATTGATACCAGCCACTATGCTTCTTCCCTTCTGGAGGGATATGATACGCATGCGGTCGAATGTGATGGATATTTTACCGAATACGAAGGCCGCATTGTTGCTTCTTCGTGTGGAAATCCTGTAATGATAGTACAAAACATTGGGAGGGGCGAGATTGTGGTCACCACGGTGCATGAATATCCTTCAAAGGCTTTTCTGAAAACATTCTGTTCAGCACCGGAGGAAACATTATTTTGACTGGAAGCGTGGATTCTATGAGAGAGGTACCGATGAACCGTTTCATCATCTCAACCGGGTCCACTGCCGATGACCTTATCCCTGTAGGAATGGCATTGCATGAAATGCTCAATCGCCTTCCCATTACTGCACGATCAAAGCAAAAGCCTGGAGTCCGAATTGAGTCGGGAACCATTGTGGACAGGGAGTATACAGGGCCAGTGCTCGAACAGGTTCTGGAAGAGAATAAAGTGTTAAAAGTGACCCCGAAGTCTGGCGCATATAAGGGTGTTCCCGTTGTGGTTAGTCCGATCCGTGACAGCACCGGTGATGCTATCGTCGCTATCGGGGTCGTTGATATCACGGGAATATTTGATCTTGCAACGCTTATGGAGCACCAGGCGTTCATCCTCGAGCAGGTATGCGGAAAGGATCCCTGCCCACTCCCGTCCGAACAGATCAATGCAAAAAGGTAATGAGAATGTACGACGCGGCATTCAAAGTCCTTGAAGTTCTTGAGGGATCAGAAGGTCCTGTCTCCGGAGCATATATCAGCAGTAAGCTGGGGATATCGCGATCAGCAGTCTGGAAACACATCAAAGAACTGATCAGCATGGGATATGAGATCTCAGCCTCACAAAAAGAAGGATACCGCCTCACAAAGAAAAGCAACCGACTTCTCCCATACGAGGTCCATAAGAAACTCAGGACCAGCTTTATTGGGAAAAAAATACGCTACTTCGAAAATACTCCTTCAACTATCTGGGTGGGTAAGCAGATTGCGAGCGAGGGTGATGCCGGGCTTCTCCATGGCATGGTTATCATTGCTGAAGAGCAGACGGGAGGGATTGGAAGACTCGGACGATCCTGGGTATCGCCAATCGGGGGCGTCTGGATCACCATTGTACTCAAACCCCGCATTCCCATTGATCGTGTTTTCATGGTTACGATGGCGGCATCGGTTGCTGTCGCTCGTGCAATCAGGAAAGAATATGATCTCGGCGCGCTGATCAAGTGGCCCAACGATATCTATATCGGTGACAAAAAGGTGGCAGGTCTCCTTCTCGAACTCTTTGCCGAAGCAGATGATATCCACTACTGTCTGCTCGGGATAGGTGTTGATGTCAATATCTCTCCCCAGGATCTTGAGGGGGTAAAGAGCGCGGTCACCTCAATCTCGGCCGAAATGGGTCATGATGTTGACCGGGCATCGTTTCTCGCACGGCTGCTCCGCGAATTTGAGAGCCGGTTTCTCCTTATTGAAGCAGGGGAGTATGAGGCAGTGACCCGGGAATGGAAATCCCTCTCATGTACGTTGGAGCACCGCGTACGGATCAACACCATGAAAGCGACTTTTGAGGGAGAAGCAATTGATATTGATGAGTTTGGAGCGCTCCTCATCAGGAAAGACAATGGTAAGATCGAGAGGGTGATTGGCGGTGACTGTATCCAGCGGTAATACTTTATCGTCAACAAGAAAAAAATATATGGTTGACGATGTTTCATGCCCCGGAGCGGGCGCTCCTTCTCACTGAGACTGCTGCATTCACCGGGCTCATAGCAGTGGGATCCTGGATATCTATTCCATTCGTTCCCGTTCCTTTCACGCTGCAGACACTGTTCGTTCTCCTCTCCGGGGCTGTCATGAAGCGCTATGCCCTTTTGCCCACAGGATTATACGTCCTGATGGGCTTCATCGGTATCCCTGTTTTTCATAATGGGGGTGCAGGTCTGGGGATCCTGCTTGGGCCCACAGGAGGGTATATCCTTGGATTCATTCCTGGTGCATGCATCACAGGAATTTTTTTCGAACGTTGTGAACGATCTGCAAGGCTCCTAGGCATACTGTTCGGAGATGGGTGCATTTTTCTTTGCGGCATCGCATGGCTGATTCTCTCCACCGGGCTCTCTCCCTCTATCGCATTTCTTGTCGGAGTGCTCCCTTTCATTCCTGGTGACGTAGTGAAAGGATATGCGGTCTGGGTTATCGGAGAGCGCCTGGATAAGGTGAATACAATGAAGAGAGAAGAGGTGCCTGGCACATGATCGTTGTCCGGAACTTAGTCTTTCGAAGGCTCTCCATCCCTGAACTCACGATACCCCCAGGGTATGTGTCATTGATAGGTCCAAACGGCAGCGGGAAGACGACGTTTCTCCGGGTGCTTTCGGGTGTCCTGAAACCTGCAGAAGGGGCTGCCCTTATCGATGGTACGCCACTCCGGGAACGCCGTATTGGTTTTATAAATGAGTATCCCGACAGAAATATACTTTTTTCACGGGTTTCAGACGAGCTGGCATCAGCGCTGCGATTTTCTCATCTCCCTTGTGAGGAGATTACCCGGAAAGTGGACCTGACTATTGAGCGTGCAGGGCTCTCCCACCTCGCTGATCGGTATATCCATACTCTCTCAGGAGGGGAGAAGGTGCTGGTAGCACTTCTTTCGGCTACTATCCATTCACCGGAAGTGCTCCTTCTGGACGAATTTGATTCACACCTTGACGAGCATGCAGTTGATGCTGCAGAACAGGTCATCAGCAGTTCTGGAGCAGTATATGTAATACGATGTACCCAGAATATGGACATTGCGTCCCGGTCTGAGACTTTGATCGCCCTTTTTAATGGCCGGATCCGTTCAATTGGTGCTCCTTCTGAAGTATTTTCCGCGCTTTCCGGGACCTGTTATGTCCCATTCGCATGGAGGTCTCGGGTTGAAACTGGTCCTTGACAGGATCATCATGAAGCGGGGATCTTGGTCCTGCGCCGCTGATGGTATCCTGGTTCCGGGGATTCACCTGATAACAGGGAGGGTAGGATCAGGGAAAACGACTCTCGCCGAGCTCATCTGCGGGCTTCTGGAACCAACATCCGGGGAGCTCGTCCTTGATGGGATCTCATCCTGGATGCTCTGCCAGCAGTTTCCTGAATACCATGTCATCGGAGCAACGCTGGAGAAAGAGGCCCAATCATATGGTATTGTTCCGGAATTAGCGCTTGATAGAGCTGGATTGACCGGAAGGGGTGGGGAAGATCCATTCTGCCTTTCCCGCGGGGAGCTCCGGAAGTTCCAGTTCTCATGCCTCTCACTGTGTGACCGGGATCTGTTTGTTTGGGATGAACCATATAGTGCCCTTGATTGCCGTCAGAAGCAAAGAGTGGCACAGCACCTTTCAACCCGCTCTTCTGGGATCACAATACTATTCACCCACGAACAGCGTTATTTCCCAAAGACCGATTACCTCTGGGAGATGTGCGATGGAGTCCTCAAATACGTTGGAAAAGTGCCTGAAGCACTTCCCTGGTGGGAGCATGCACCCTCTCATATCCGGTTTCTCATCGGCAAAGGGGTAATCCCGGCAAACCTGACTGAAGAGGATTTGGGGGAAGCTCTGTGCAGGATGCAAGGCTGAGGCTCTTCTCGGTGCTCCTCCTTTCTGCGGCTACCTACCTCAGCGTAGCAGGAGCACTGCTCACTTTATTCTGGCTTTTTCTCTACCCAGGATCTCTTGTCTCCACCGTCAAGTCAAAGGCATTGTATATTCTCCTCCCTTTCACCGGAATCGTCGCTCTGGTCATGCAGATCATAGGGGAGAATGGAATATCGTACTTTATCCGGATTGGCATCCTCCTTCTCCTCGCGTTCACGATATTCCAGGGCTGGACCCCGGGGGAGTTCCTTGATCTGGCAGTCTGGCTCTTTGGCACAGGGATCGGATTCGACATCGGGCTCGCTATCGAATTAACGATTCAAGGAATCAAAGATGCTGACCAGGACTGGTCTCGTGTCCTCACCGCTATGAAGTTGAAGGGGATGCATCCCGAATTTTGGAACCTGGCTTCTATCGGATTCCTGATGATTCATCTCCGCCTGTTACGGGCGGATGACCAGGCAGATTTGCTCACTACCCGAGGATACAAATCAGGGGGAAGCTGCTGCCCGCATTTCGAGCCATCAAATCGTGACATAATTGCGTCATTGTGTGCAATTCTCATTTTACTCGTTTCTTTTACGGCGGTTCGTGATATTTTTATACTTATGATGTAAAAGATTTAAAGGTTTGAAAAAATTCCTCCTTTATCATCGAGCCGGAGTAACCTGATGTCCACAAGACTGCTGATCACTGACACCACCCTGCGGGATGCCCACCAGTCCCTGATTGCCACACGCATGAAGACCGAGGACATGATCCCCCTTGCCCGCACTATCGATAAGGTTGGATTCTTCTCAGTGGAAGCATGGGGTGGAGCCACATTCGACTCAAGCATCCGGTACCTTGCAGAGGATCCATGGGACAGGGTGCGGATGCTCAAGGAAGAGCTGAAGCACACCCCGATACAGATGCTCCTCCGTGGACAGAACCTTGTCGGATACCGTCATTATCCGGATGATGTCGTTGACCGTTTCGTCACCCATGCCTATTCGGTCGGCGTAGATATCTTCCGCGTTTTCGATGCCCTGAATGACATCAGGAACATGAGGGAATCAATGAAGATGGTGAAGGAGGTGGGGGCACACCTCCAGGGCTCAATCTGTTACACGACGAGTCCGGTCAACTCCATTCCTGGGTTCATCGAGATGGTCAAAGAACTGTATTCTCTTGACTGTGACTCCATCTGCATCAAGGACATGGCGGGACTAATCATGCCCCATGCGGCAAGGGATCTTATCACCGGGATCAAGGATGAGATAGATATCCCGGTCGATCTTCACAGCCATTCCACAAGCGGCATTGCTTCGATGAGTTACCAGGCGGCAATCGAAGCCGGGGTGGATATTGTTGATACCGCGATGTCCCCCTTCGCGCTTGGGACCTCCCAACCTCCGACTGAAAGTGTCGTGGCATCACTCAAAGGGACCTCCCGGGATCCAGGACTTGATCTTCATCTGCTGCTCGACGTCAGGGATATCTGTAGCAAAATGAGGGAAAAATACGGGGGGATACTGGATCCAATATCAGAGCGGGTCGATAGTAATGTCCTGCTCTACCAGTTACCAGGCGGCATGATATCAAATCTCGTCTCGCAACTGAGAGAGCAGGATGCTCTCGACAAGCTGGATGATGTTTTCGCTGAAGTCCCTCGGGTCAGAGCAGATCTTGGCTATCCTCCCCTGGTGACCCCCACCTCGCAGATAGTTGGAACCCAGGCAGTACTGAATGTGCTCCTCGGAGGTGACCGGTACCGGAATGTGACGAACGAGGTGAAGGACTATGTCCGTGGGCTCTACGGAAAACCCCCCGCTCCTATCAGCGATGAGGTCAGAAAACTCATTATCGGAGATGAACCGGTTATTACGGTCCGGCCCGCTGATCTTCTGGAACCGGTATTCGAAAAAATGAAGGAGCAGGCAATCGCAGATGGGCTCGTAAAGAAAGGGGATGAGGATGTCCTTACCTATATCCTCTATCCTGCAATCGCCCCTTCATTCCTGAAAGGTGAGCGGAAACCGGAGGAACTCCCTGTGAAAAATCAGAGGCAGTCCTCACCAGCTGACATACCTCATGCAATGGAGGTGGAAGTGGATGGCGAGGTTTTCAACGTCCGCATTCTCTCTGTCGGTGGCAGCGCGGTAACCTCATCAGCAGCTCCTGCTCAGAAAATACCCAGGGGAGATATTCAGGGCGGGATAAAATCGAATATGCAGGGGATGGTACTTGAGGTCGCAGTAAGCCGGGGATCTGAGGTGAAAAAAGGAGATCTGCTTGTCGTCCTTGAGGCAATGAAGATGGAGAATCCGATCCATTCTCCGACTGACGGCAGAGTCTCTGATATTTTTGTGAATGCAGGGGATGTGGTGCAGAGCGGGGATGTGCTCCTGGTGGTGGAATGAAATACTTCGAAAAGGTTCTCATTGCAAACCGTGGAGAGATTGCAATCAGGGTGATGCGGGCTTGCAGGGAACTGAATATCGAAACAGTGGCCATCTACTCAAATGCTGATAAGGATGCCCTTCATGTCAAATATGCGGATGAGGCATTTCTCGTGGGGGAGGCCCCGCCCTCCAAGAGTTACCTGAATATCGAGCGGATTGTTGATATCGCAAAAAAATCCGGGAGTGAAGCGATCCATCCGGGATACGGATTCCTTGCCGAGAATTACCATTTTGCAGAACGATGCACCGATGAAGGGATCACGTTTATAGGGCCTTCCTGGCGGACGATCAGGGCAATGGGATCCAAGATCGAGAGCAAACAGATGATGCGGGAAGCGGGAGTTCCGGTTGTACCGGGTACCCCTGGTGGGGTGAAGGAGCCGGATGAAGCACGGAAGATCGCTGAAGAGATCGGCTACCCTGTCATCGTGAAGGCAAGTGCTGGTGGCGGCGGAATAGGGATGCAGATAGTCAACGATGAAACAAGCCTCGAGGATGCGATCAGCGCGGGAATGCGCATGGCCGAATCTGCATTTGGTGATGCGACGGTATTTATTGAAAAATACCTTGTCAAGCCGCGACATATCGAGTTCCAGGTGCTCGCAGACGAACACGGGAATGTGGTCCACCTCTATGACCGTGAATGCTCAATCCAGCGGCGTCACCAGAAACTTGTCGAGGAGGCTCCCTGTCCGATCATGACGAGCGAACTCCGGAAGCGAATGTCAGAATCCGCAATAGCAGTGGCAAACGCCTCCGATTACTGGAACGCGGGAACAGTTGAGTTCCTCTACTCCGAAGGGAATTATTACTTCATGGAGATGAACACGCGTCTTCAGGTAGAACATACCGTCACCGAGCTCATCACCGGTATTGACATTGTCAAAGCACAGCTTGCGGTAGCCGCTGGAGAAACCCTATCGTATGACCAGGCAGACATCAGCATCCGGGGACATGCGATTGAATGCCGAATCAACGCAGAAGACCCGCTCAACAATTTTGCAGCCGACCCGGGAAAGATCCTTCGCTACCGTTCACCCGGCGGGCCGGGGATGCGGGTCGATTCAGGGATACACATGGGATACACCATCCCAACCAATTATGATTCGATGATTGCAAAGCTCTGTGCCTGGGGTATGAACCGGGCGGAAGCGATTGACCGGATGAGGCGGGCTATTTATGAGTATGTTATCATCGGGGTCAAGACCACCCTGCCCCTCCATCATGCAGTGATGCATAACCAGCATTTCATCAATGGTGATACCCATACTCATTTCCTCCAGGAAGAACATATCATGAAAACACTCCCCCGTTATGTACGCGAGGAGGAAAAGAGAATGCAGACGCTTGCTGCCTCCCTCCGCCAGGGAAAGGAGATTGCGGCGATAACCGGTGCAGTCAATGTATATCTCCAGAACAGGAAAAAGGCGTGAGTGACTGTCCAGGAGTTATCTCTCTTTTTTCGTTTTCTCCAGCTTTTTCAATTCACAATTGTACCGGTTCTGGAACTGAAAAAGGCGACGATAAAATAAACCTTGAGCAAGCACAGGAGAACCTTTAATAGGATTTGTATCGTTTTTATTATGCACTTTTGTGCGCTGCGGTGGCCTAGCTGGTTAGGGCGCCAGACTCATAGGGTAATGTGCAATTCGAGGCGCCGTCATCTGAGACATCTGGAGATCGTGGGTTCGGATCCCACCCGCAGCATTCTAACCTAAGGTTCAATGCTTCCGGGCTTTGTTTATATACCCACTTTACAAACAGCTTTTTGTATGCCTTCCATAACTCATATACAAGAGCACTTTTCTCAGACCAGGATTGACGACACTCAGCGCCATATATCGCGGTATTTGAGTGAGGGAAAAATCACCCCCCTTGATGCCAGATTCATCAGCGAATTTATTGCCGAGCGACGGGCAGCCGGGGGGATCAGTCAAAAGAGGTCCGATAAACTCGCCTATACCCTCTTGGGATGGCGTCGCTACCTTCCAGAATTTACTTCCCTCACGATCGGGGCGGTCTATACCGGGATTGAGGCTATCAAACATGCCGAGAATAACAATGGCCGGTCATTCAAGCAGAACACTCTCTCCGATCATGTGACAATCCTCAAGCTGTATCTCCTCTGGATGATAGAGAACGAATACTCAGACCTTCCAGAGAAGAAGATCAGGGCAATCAAAACCCCTCGAAGGGATACGCAGACGAAGACGGCATCGCAACTCCTGACGCCCGAGGAGATCCAGACCCTTATCAAGTATTGCCGGAGTTCTCGGGACCGTGCCATGATCATGACCCTCTACGAAGGGGGCTTCCGTCCTGGGGAGATCTGCCAGCTCGCTTGGGGAGACCTGAAGGCCGACTCAAAGGGTATCGCCGTGAATGTCAATTTCAAGACCGGGATCACGCGATACGTCCGCCTGGTCATGGCAAAGAAATACATCGCAGAATGGCGAGCCGACTACCCGCTCTCCATCACCGAGAAGTCTCCCGTATTCCTCACCGAAACACGCGAGGAGCTCAAGTGGCACACCATCGCTGCCCAGATCCGGAGGATTGCAAAGAGGGCAGGGATCACCAAGCACCTTACGCCGCATCTCTTCCGCCACTCAAGGATCACTCACCTGCTCCAGGAAGGGGCCAAGGAAAGCACGGTCAAACTGATGATGTGGGGTTCTTTGAGTACGGATATGCTCACGACATATGCCCACCTGACCGGCCGGGATATTGATGCGGACATTTCACGTCTGTATGGGCTCGAAGAAGACCCCACGGCGAAAGAAAATGCGCGGCTGGAACCACGGATATGTCCGACGTGTAATTTGATTAATCCGCCCGGTGAAGATTATTGCAGAGGGTGTATGGAAGCTTTATCGATTGAGGCCATTTCTGAGGAGGAAGCAATCCGACGGTTTGTCTTAAATCATCCCAGGATAATTCGTAAGTACTTGGACAAAAACGAACAGAATAACCTTCACGCTCCACTTGGAAAGATTTAAAACCGATTTTCATCTTCATTTTTACTTGTATGTGATCGACGGTTTCTCCTTCCCTCTTCCGATCTGGTCGCGTACAGGTGATAGATTGAAATCAGAAATTCTTTACACTCGACGTGACGCCATTGATGCCTATGAGCGTCACACCGGTTTTCAAGGCATCGGACAGTTTCTGATAGAAGAGGGATTGATCATCGTCAAAGAAGAGGAACCGTCATGTGCAGAATAGTGGGCTCCCCCCGTATGTTTTCGCCTTCCATAACGTCAACAGAGAGGGAACCCATATGTTCCTTCCTTCTTGAAGGTAAATATCTTTTTATCCCGGCTCTCTCGGAGGCGTTCTGATGGCCGCCCGAAAGGCAAAGAGATGCGCCTATTACCAGAGCCGGAAGCGTGGGAAATGGACCGAGATGGTCTGCACCCTTCCATCGAGAGGGCTCTGCCCGAATCCCCGATGTCAGGCCAACCCGGAATCCCTGGAGCCGGTGCCGGATGCCGGCGAGTGAGGATTCCGGGACCGCACCTCTCCCCAATCACAACCGGGGCCGGGCCGTGGAGGCCATGGCGTTTGCCCTCCTGCGCAAACGAGGCTACCATGTCATCCGCTCGATGCGGTACTCCTCGGTGGTGCACCTGGTTGCCTGGTGCGACAATGGCCATCCCTTGTTCGTCCACGTGAAGCGGACCCGGCAGGAGGTGGCCGGTGCGATTGAAGCGGCAGCTCTCTGGCGGAGTGATGTCGCCGCACTCCAGGCTCTTCCCCGGTGGGATGGGGTATCGGTGCAGCTCTGGGTCCATGCCGGTCCGAGGGGCTGGCGGTTCTTCGAAGTGTTACCCGGGGGGGTCCTTGAGGTGCAGAGCCATGTGGCGTGAGCAGGACGATGGCCATATGGCGGAACGGAAGATCTGTCCCATCATGTCGGAAGCGAAGGGGATCGTCCTCTGCCAGGGGAAGAACTGTACTGCAGCGTATCCCCGCACCCTGATGGGAGGGACCTTCTGGTACTGTGAGCTCATCGAGGGTCATCCACCCCGGTCCGGGAGGGATCATGAGCCATGATCCCCTCCAGGCCGCCGGGATCCTCTTCCTTCCTGGTCAGGTTGTCGAAGTCCGGGCTCTCATGGACGAGGGTATGGCGAGCGGGTATTTCGATGACCTGGGGAAGCTCGCGGACCAGGTTGCCACCCTTGACGGTCTGCCAGGAGTGCAGGGGATCTATGTCACCTTAAACGAAGTGAACCCAGCCCTTCTCTCCCGACGAGCGAACCGGATCAAGTCCCGGCTCTCGAAGAAGGACGCGACAACAGCGGATACCGATATTGTACATCGTCACTGGTTCCCGGTTGATGTGGACCCGGCGAGGCCTTCCGGGGTCTCCTCTACTGATGAGGAGCATCAGGCAGCGATCGATACTGCGGCCCGAGTGTCTGAGTACCTGGCCGGGCTGGGGTGGCCGGATCCCATTGTTGCTGACTCGGGGAACGGTGCTCATCTCCTCTACCGGGTCGACCTTCCGAACGACGACCGGTCCCGCGAGCTGGTGAAACGGTGTCTCGAGATCCTGGCTGCCCTTTTCGATGATGGCATAACCTCGATCGACACAGCGAACCACAACGCTGCCCGGATCTGGAAACTGTATGGGACGATGAGCCGCAAAGGGGACAACACCCCGGACCGGCCGCATCGGAGGTCCGCCCTGATCTCGGTCCCTGAAGAAGTGGAGGTTGTGCCCGGGGAGCTCCTGGAGGGGCTAGCTTCCGCTCTCCCTTCTGCATCACCGGATCCGGTACCGCATCGTGGCAAGGGTAGCAGTAAGTTTCTGGACCTTAATGCCTGGCTCCGGGAACATGGGATTGGTATTGCCAGGGAGAAGCCCTACGAAGGAGGCACACTCTATGTCCTGGACGAATGCCCGTTCTCGGGTGCTCACCGGGATGGTGCGTTTGCCATTCAGTTCCCGAACGGTGCCATCCACGCCGGTTGCCAGCATGCTTCCTGCGGTGGGGGATCGCAGCGGTGGCAGGAACTCCGGGAGAAGTTTGAACCAAGGGATAAACGGACCAGAGCGAAGTCACCAGCACCGGGTATGGGATCCCAGGGAAAGGCTTCTCCACCGTCAGATCCGGATGATCTTCCCGGCCGGGCTGAGGCCCTTACCGTCCTGCAGCACGGGAATCCAAAACAGGCCATGCTCCGGGCCTTTGCCCTGGACCATGAAGGCGACGAGGTAGTGGCCGAGTGTCTTGCCCTCTCCCTTGCCTCCCGTTCGGTCGAAAATACTCATGGATTGCACGTCTCCGTGACCGGCGAGAGTGGCAAGGGGAAGAGTCATGCCTTCAACACCATGCTCCAGCAGGTTCCTGAACGGCTCCGGCTAGCGGACCGCATGAGCAACAAGGCACTCTTCTACATGGAGAATCCCCAACCAGGGTCTGCGATTGTCCTTGACGATCGTGGTCTCTCTGAGGAGATGGCCGAGATCCTGAAAGGTGTCACCACGTCGTTTCGGAAACCCTTCCATTACCTGACGGTCAGCACCGATCGGAAGGGGATGCGATGCACCATCCCGGAGCGGTGCATCTGGTGGGTCGCGAAGGTGGAGGGGGTCGGGGATGACCAGGTCTTCAACCGGATGCTCACCTGTTGGATCGATGACTCGGCAGAGCAGGATGACCGGTGTCTGGCCCGGTCCCTGCACCGCGATGCCGAGATCCCGGTTGATGAGGGTGAAGAATCCCTTCAGGTCCTGACCTGCCGGGCAATGTGGGAGGAGATTGGTGCACGGCGGTTCCATGTGGTGATCCCGTTCGCCCTGCGGATCCAGTTCTCATCCCATTCAAACCGGCGGAATCCCGAGATGCTCCTGGACCTGATCAAGGCGAATGCGGTCCTGCGGTTCATGCAGCGGGAGCAGATCATGTCTGGGCGGATCCGGTGCCTGATGGCTACCCTGGAGGACTTTGACGAGGCAGCCCGTCTCTATGGGCTGTTGAATGGGACTTCCGGTGGGCAGGAGACAAAGCTCACCCGGAAGGAGGCTGACCTGCTGCAGACCATCCGGGAGGGAGACTGGGGCGAGTTCACCATCCCGCAGCTCCAGCGGGTGACCGGGCTCTCCAACAATACCATTCATCGGCTCATTCACGGGTATTCGACGCATGGTAAGACCTACTCCGGTCTCCTGGAGAAATGTCCGGCTGTCGCGTATACGGACCGGACCGTGGTGAGTGAAGAGGAGGGCGGCAGTCTCTCCATGCGGAGGCGGACCAATGCCTACACCTTTGACCGGGGTGTGTATGAGATCTGGTCGGGTGGCGGTTCGGTATGGCTGGATGGTGGCGAGGGTCCTGGCGGGACCTCCACTTCTGATGGAAGCGAATCTGTCACGATCTGTCCCACAATCCCGCGTCAATCCCATGGCAATCGCATGGAAAATGACGCAAGCCAGAATATTGATTCTGCGGGCTCTGATTGTGCAGAAGCCCCTATTATTAATAATATTTTTTTAAGTACACCCCTCTCCCATGGAAAAACTCCGATCGCACAGAACCCTGATGATCACGATCTGCATGGAACTGTGTGTGCGTGTGATGCCGGAATTTCCATGGGACAGGTCCCAGGGGATGCAAATCCTTCTGAAAATGGTCTGAATGAGGATCAGATCGAAGAAACGGCCGATGATGTCTTGCGTCATACCCTGGAGGAAGCACAAAAGATTCCACGGGATTGTGGGGAAGGTCCGGTTCCGATGGAAGGGTCTGTTTCCACTCAAACCCGGTCCCGGATCAACGCGAGGGACTACAAGCCCCTGGAGGTCCCCGACCATGTTTCCTGCCATGTCTGCGGGAGCTCCTGGACCCACTACATCGAGAAGCTGACCGAGGAACGGAAGAAGCGGCCGAAGGACCAGCTCAAGGCCTACCAGGTCTGCAAGCGGTGTTATGCTGCAGCGAAGCGGAAGGCCCAGGAATCGGCAGTAATCCTGCCCGGGACCTATGACCTATCCCGGCTGGAACGGCTAAAGTCCTCTGTCGGTCGCTGCACTATCTGCGAGCTTGATTCTGCGGTTTACATTGATCGGAGCACCGGGACCAAGCTCTGCGAGGTCTGCTACCAGCGGGTGTCCGGATCACCCGACCATGGCGAGGTGAGCGGGTGATCGATATGAGCATAGCTGCCAGAAGCCGGAACAAGGTGAGCGTTCCGCAGTCACCAGCGACCTGCGGGCCGTCTCAACGGTCCGTGGGGAGCGTGTCCACGACAGCCGGTGGTGAGGAGCCTGCGACGAAACCACGGGCGTCACCTACAGCGCGGTGCAGGAAGAGCGATCAGGGAGACGGTGCGAGTGGAGCGGACTGGAGTGAGGACCGACCGGACCGGAACGGAAGGGAGAGGAGTCGAGCACGGTCGACCGGTACCACTCCTCCAGACACCATTGCGGAGTGGCAGTCCTACTCTGATGAGGGGATACGAGGAACAAATACCCTCATCTGTGGTGACTGTGACGAGGGGATGGCACGGATGCGGTCCGGGTCGGTGGATGTCATCTTCACCGATCCCCCTTACCTCGCAGACCTCTACACCGAGGCCTACCAGGTCCTCGCCCGACATGCCGGCCGGCTGCTGGTCCCGGGAGGCTACCTGGTCACCTACTGCCCGCAGTTCCATCTCCCGGTCATCCTCCGGATCCTGGACGGGAGTGGTATTGCCTACTTCTGGCTCTGTGCCCAGCTGAACAGCGGAGCGAAGACCATCGTCTGGTCACGGAACGCGATGTGCGGATGGAAACCGGTGGTGATCTACCAGAAGCCGCCGGTCTCTGCACCGGACCAGATCTTCATTGACGTGCTTCGGGGCGTGAGAGCGAAGGCCTTCCATCCCTGGCAGCAGTCGATCCATGAGACCCTGCACCTTCTCTCCCGGCTGGCAGCACCCGGGGCCCTGGTCCTTGACCCTTTCGCCGGGACCGGGACCAACCTGGTCGCTGCCCAGCTCCTTGGGATGCACTACCACGGTTTTGAGATTGACCCGGCGACCTGCCGGATCGCCCAGGACCGTCTCACTCAACGGCCGCTCGATCTGGCCACCTTTTCAGAGGTTACACCATGACAGCATACTCGACATTCTGCACATGTGAAATCTGCCCGAACTGCAACGAACTGAACGAAAACCCGGCTTATGGGAAGCTGGTCTCCCGTGACATGAACACGGATGCATCGGAGGGAGCGCTATGAACGAGGTGGTAGTGATGAACCTGGGCGATGCCATCGAGATAGCAAAGGAGAAGGAGCGGCAGAACCGCGTCCCTTCATGGAAGCGGTACTACCTCCGGCACCGGGAGCATGAGCTTGCCCGCCGGAAGGAGTACCGGGAGAGCAACAAGGAGGCCATCGCTGAGTACAATCACACCTACTACCGGTCCCGGAAGCTGCGGAAGGCAGTGGCCTCTGGAAAGGGTGGACTTGTGAAGGAGGCCTCCCATGCTTAAGACAATCCTGAATGGGATTGGGCGGTTGGCCGCTATACTGAAAGGAGGGGCTGATCGAGTTGTTGTCCCGGCAGAATCGGAGAGCCAGGCATCCAGGATCCCGGTCGGGGCCCTCTCCACCCCTTCTAGCGAAAGCAGTGAAGCCGTAGTCGATTTGAGCAGATGGACCATTACCGAACATGTTGAATCACCGTTCGAGAAGGTTGGCCGAATCTACCTGGTCGGTCCCGATATGGTGATCCGGTCGGACCTGGACTCTCGAGGATTTCAGGTCCCTCTTGATGATGTTGATGCGGTGTTGGCCAAGATTCCGCAGGACATCCGATTGTTGAAGACGGGGAAGAAGGTGGGTACGGTCCAACTCTCAACCTCGGGGAGGGCAATGAATTTCGCCATAGAGCCGTTCTTTTACACTACGCCATTGCATTCGCTTACGAGGATGCTGGCAGGAGAGCAGAGGAAGGCCCCGTTGTTTGTGGGGAGGGAGCAGGTGGGAGGAAATTGATGTAAATTTGTGCATTCCAGGAAGAGAGAAAAATCCAATCAATTACTTAATCATTTATAAGTAAAGCGCAAATCACATTTGTGTTCGGGGGGATACCGTGGTTTCCTATTGGCTTGATTTATTTACCGGGACAACGTTGAAAGAATTCCGAGATGCCGGTGCAACGGTCAGCGGCTTTCGAGAAAGAAGGAAGAAAACGGTACAGGCAATTCAAAAGGGGGATATTCTTCTCTGTTATGTAACTGGAGTAATGCGATGGGTAGGTGCCTTGGAAGTCCTAGGACCCAGTAAAGACACTAGGGCAATATGGAAAGGCGAAGAATTTCCTGAAAGATTGGATGTTCGCCAAATAATTCTCTTAGATCCCGAATATGGTGTCCAAATGGAGGATCTTCAAGGTAAAGTGGATTTCTATCGAGATGAGTCCGATAGGGGGTATTTTAAAGGATTTTTACGCGGCAGTCCGATAAAATTTAAGCAAAATTCAGATGCAGAATTAATTATCTCGCTTCTTCAGCAGGCACAAGAGAAACCAACATTCCATCCTGTGGATCCCAAAAAAATGGCCCGTGTTCCTCTTTATCGTGTATCCGATAAGGGACAAAAAAAGCAAAAGACCACCTTTGTAAGTATCCCAGAAGAGGAGACGCCAACTAAAGAGGAAATTATCCCCGAAACGGTTTCGCAGCATGTTGAGATTCAATATCTCCTCCTTAAACTCGGATCGGATATGGGATTGGATATTTGGGTTGCCAGAAATGACCGTTCAAGGGTATGTAATGGGGAACTTTTAGGTAATTTACCTGGTATGGTTCAGGAACTTCCCACTCAATTTAATGATGCAACACAGAGGACAATTGAACTCATTGATGTTCTCTGGTTGAAAGGGAATTCAATTCTATCAGCGTTCGAGGTTGAAAGCACTACTTCGATTTATTCAGGATTACTACGAATGAGCGATTTACTCTCGTTACAGCCAAATCTTGATATTAAGCTCTATCTACTAGCGAGCGATGAACGTCGGGACAAAGTGCGCCAAGAGATTCTTCGCCCTACATTTGAATTAAAAACCAAACCTCTCTCAAAGGTATGTGGTTTTATTTCTTTTACTGAAATAAGGAAGAAGATTGAAGGGATCCAAAAATTAGGTATCGCTTCATCCTTGCAACCGAATTTCCTTGAAAATATGGCAGAATATTTTTCAACAGAAGAGAATTAGAGAAAGTAATTATTAGAAATATTTTAAATCCTGGTTAAGTATGTCACAGGGCTACATCTCCGAATTTTTATTTCATTTTGTTGGTAGGGATATTCTCCAAAAAGAAGAGCAATATGAGTTGCTAAAAAAAATAATTTCAGATGGGTGGATTTCTTTTTATCCCCACGAAAAAGATCTTTCATTTGGAATTATCGATATAAATTCAATGAGTAGCCGAAAGTTAGAGGAAATGGTGAATCCAAAGTGTATTTGTTTTGCTGACATCCCTATAGGGGATCTTTCTCTGCATTCTTCAAAATATAGTAAATTTGGGATTGGTTTCAGACGCGATTTTTTAATATCAAAAGGGGCAAATCCGGTTTTTTATATAGAAAAGAATTCTACAATTTTTAAAAATCAGGCTGGGACAAATGACTTGGTTAAATTGACGAAAAATGAATATTATCAGGAGTATTGTAGTAAAACAATCTGGTACTTTTTAATGAGATATGTTGGATGTGTTGAAAAAAATTCAGCAGAAAAAAACAAAAATATGGAATTGAACGACACATGGGAAATTTTAAAATTTTTAGTAAATATATTCAGTCATCTTAAACCCTGGGATGATAGTTTGGATGAATCCGATCCCAAAAATTTTTATTACGAGAGAGAATGGCGCACACTCAATAACGTTGATTTTAATCTATCTGATATCGAAATAATTTGTATACCTGAAGAATTTAAAGAAAAATTTTCAAGAGACTTTCCCGCCTATAAAGGTAAAGTTGAAATCGTGTAAGTATTGTGATTTTTTCTGTATGAAATTTCATTTCTTTATCCCCTCTACGATCCTGATCTCCTCCTCGGTCAGCCCATATAGCTCGTACACCAACTTATCGATCTCACGGTCAGTGGCCTCGATCTGTCGATCGATCAGGGTTTTCTCATGGTCGGTCCTTACATCAGCCCGCTGCTTATTGAGGGAAAGCATCCGCTCAACCAGGCTGACCATCGTATTATGGCGGGTTTTATCGACCGGATCGGAGAAGTTGATTGTGTGAATGGGGAATTCCTTAAAAATAACCGAAGCGGGCATAAAGAACCCTCCACGCAATTTCGGAAGCATTTGTTCAAAAAGAAAAAGATTCAATTTGCTATTCAATATTCCTAAAAGATACTTGTCATCCAAAGAAATGATGAAGCACTTATTATTTGCATAAAAAGACGCGTCATCAAATGAAAATTCAGGTTTCCCACAGATTTCAGGATAAATAATTTTTGGTTTATCAAATTCCTGCCAATATTCAGCCCCGTATCTTTGCAATGCATACCATTCATATCGAATTCCCGTTTCGGTTGAATTTCTACTTAATAAATCACCTTTATATTGTGATAAATGAGTGAAAATCGCTTGATAATTATTTTTAAAATTTGTTTCAGCTTCTTTTGAAGCACCTTTGATTGATAAATCTTTGTGAAGTGGAAAATGCCAGGGAACATAAATTAAATATTTTCCCCTATTTTTCAGCGGTTGATATCTTTTGATATCTTTTCCCGCTAAAAATGGTCTGATTATATCAGCACTCCTCGGATCTTCCCGAATCAATCTTTCCCGGGTCATTTCATCAATAATAAAAGCCTTGTTTAGGCCGGTTAATATCCCACGGAAAATTTTACCTTCTACATATTTTCCGAGAGGAATACCCGCTGTTCGAATCTTTTTCAACAATTCCTGCGATTTTGCATCTGTGAGAGTCCAGCTACCATCATCAAGATTTTTTATCTCGATTGATTGGCAATGCTGTGACACGTACTCATTCAAACTTGTAAATGACAGATTTTCAACGGATACCGCTTGGAATGAGGTACCAGGGCCATCATTTTTTACTCGAATTACACATGGATATGTAGTCGCAGTCGTGAAGACGGAGAGATCCCCAAAGTCAATAATCTCTTCAACGCATTTCCCTTTCAGCCAGGACCGGAGCGGCTTTCCATAATTGGCCCGCATCCACTTGTTAGCGACAATGTAAGAAAAGAGACCACCTTTGCGGAGTAAAGAGATACCCTTCTCAATGAAAAACACGTAGAGATCTGCAGTTCCTTGATACGTCGCATAGTGTGTCTGGAAATACTCCTTCTGTTCTTTAATTAATTCCTGCCTCACATACGGCGGATTCCCAATGACCGCATCGAATCCACCTCTCCCCATAATCTCCGGAAATTCCCGGTCCCAGTCGAACGCATTGATCCGCTTCACCGTCTCCGGATCAGCTGCCAGATGCACATCGGTGTAAATATCTGTCCCGATGAGTGAATTCCCGCACTTGATATTCTGGTGAAGACTTGGGAGAGCCCTTTCATCGAAGAGCTTCAGCTGTTTTGAGACATTCTCCTCGCTCTCTTCTTCGAGCACCTTCAGGAGCAGGGAGAGCTTGGTCACCTCCACGGCCTGGGTATCGATGTCCACCCCGTAGATGTTGTTCAGGAGGATACGCTTACGCTCGGCAGTCGTCATCTTCCAATCGCTCCGGACCCGTGAGGTGCTCCCGTTCGCTGCTTTGTAGATGGGGAGCACCGTCTCGCTGGTGAAGCCCTTCTTCTTCCCGGATTTTTGGGCTGGCTCCGGGAGGAGGTCCTGGACCTGGGGAGCGGTTGCCGGCTTGTCGGCAAGGACCGGGACCATGTGGTGGATGTACCAGTCAAGGTGCCAGTCAAGGAGATACTGGTATGCCCCGATGAGGAACGAGCCTGACCCGCAGGCAGGGTCGAGGACCCGGAGCGATGCCACGTCGCGGGGAGTCTTGCCCTTCACGAGCTCGCCGACCGTATGCTGAACGATGTAGTCAACGATATACTGCGGGGTATAGTAGACCCCGCCGGCCTTCTTCACCTCCGGCTTGTACTCCACTCGTGCCTGGTGCCCCTCGGTGAGCCGGATCACCTTCCCGAGGAACTGCTCGTAGACCTGGCCCAGGATGACCGGTGAGATGACCGAGAACTCGTACGGGCTCTCCGGGTAATACAGCCGTTTAATGATCTTCTTCAGGACGACATCATCGATGACAAGCCCGAGAGTGAGCGAATCCGGCATCTCGTCCCACCCGGCTTCCTTGTTAAAATGGAAGATCCCGGAGTTGTACTTGGTGTCCGCCCGGAGAAACAGCTCAAGGAGCCGCTGGTAGATCCCGGGTCCTTCGATCAACGATTGCAGAACGCCGTATTGCTCTATCCCCCGGTCCTCGCAGATGCGGAGGAACAGGATCCGGTCGATGGTCCGCTGGACAGCGACGTTCAGCTCTTCAACAGAGAGGGAGGGGTTTCTGAGCGCCAGGTTTTTTGCAAGGGCATCCCGCCATTCTTCGATATCGGCAAGGATCGCCTCGTCCACCGTTGCAGTCCCTTTCTTCCCTTTCGTCCCCTGGGCAAACTTGTCAAACGAACCCTGGAGGATGCTCTCTTGCGAGAAGATGGACGCTATCCAGCCCCACTTCTCCGGATATTCGGTAGAGCTGAAATACGCTATCCGGGCGGTTGTCGCAGTGTCGTTGGGGAGCGGTTTTTTCGTGCAGTCGTAGACTGCAAACTCCTCAAAATCGGTCAGTATGGCAAGAGGGAGCCGGGCGTTCCAAGCATACCGGCGGATCTGAAGGGCGGGACCAGAATCGTCCTTGATGTTCACTGCCGGCTTCTTGGCTTCGACAATGAATTTTCGAGATCCACCGATTCGGAACGAATAATCGATGAACTCGGTGGTCCCACGGATCCTGATTGGATCCTCGTGAATCACCTCCTTGTATGCTTCGGAATACCGCTTGTTGTTATCGACATCCCATCCGAGGGCTTTAAAAAACGGATCGATGAACTCCCTCCGAAGTTGGGTTTCATTGTACTGTCCCCTTCGGTAAGCCTCTCGATGAAAATCGAAACTCTGTACAAGAGTTCGAATAGTCTCTGGGATTGACAATGAATCCTCCACCCTACCGCCTCGTAATTTAAAATCATGCCTTTATGCACGAATAATCATTCGATTTATTTTATTTTGGATGATGGAGTGAATTGCGGAGATCTCAGTAAAATACGTTTACTTTCACCTTCCATTGAGAATTGTTATTTATGATGATAGGGATCGATAATGTGAAAAAAAGATGTGTTTGTGATTAAATTGGCTCCTCTGGATAATGATGAATTTTATATACGATTCGATAGTTATGTAAAGAATTTAAGAGATCCACTCTTTCCTAATTTTCTTCAACATGTTTTTTTAAATGCTCAAAAGAGTGATGAGTTTGAGTTTAATGGAAAACAATTAAAAGAAGACCTGGAAGCCTTCACTAATGAGATGAGTAACGAATTTTTAGAAGATATTATCCCGATAGAGAAGCAGAAATTACCAGAATTCAGATCAGATCAGGACCATTTAAAATTAAAAATTAGAGATATTTGGGGAGAATCTTTAGATCTGCTGAGAATTCTTTTTCTTATGTCATATGAAGTTGGATCCAATTTCAACCATGAAGAACAGAAGAATCCAGAAATCAATCAAGATTATGTATTCATTGCATTAACACATCTGCATGGTAAAGCCTGCCAAACGTTCTTCGAAATCATAACATTACTGGAAAATGGATTTGCGTCGGGGGCAAACGCGAGGTGGAGAACATTAGAAGAGATTGCAGTAATATCCTATTTTATTAAAAAACATGGCCAGGAAATTGCAGAAAGATACTTAAATCATTCTTTTATCGATTCGAGGAAATCCATGGAAAAACATAATGAACATGCTGACAGACTTGGCCTCGAGAAATACTCTGACGAAGATATAAGGAAAATTCAAGAGAAATGTTCCGAACTGGAAATAAAATATGGACCAAATTACTCAGAAGATTATGGCTGGGCAGCACCATGTTTCCCGTCAAAGAACGGGAGAAAAAGTGCCAGAATAAATTATTCAATGCTTGAAAAAGATGTAAATCTCGATAACTTACGGCCTTATTACAAAATGGCGAGCCATGCGGTTCATGCTCACTCAAAAGGGATACTCTTCAATATATCTTACCATCCAACAGAAAATGTGATTCCTTCTGGATCGTCGATATTTGGCTTGGCGGATCCCGGACAACTTGCAGCGATTTCTATGGTGCAAATAAATTCTATTCTCTTAACATCAAAGCCCACAGTGACAAGACTAGTATTTCTGAAAGGTATGGAAAAATTATTAGCAGAAATTAAAACTTCGTTCTTTAGCAACCATATGAGATTGGAAGAATCTCGGAACTAGCTCTTCTTTTAATCAATTATTTCTCAGTGCTCACCAAATCCTCCCATTCTCCAATCCCTCATCATAAAAAGCCCCGTTCACCAACCCCGCTCAAACTATATCGCGTTTTCCGTTTTATCTGCTCATAGCCCTTGAAAGGGCAGGAGCAAGCAAGAAATGGGAGATTTTGTTCAGCAGAGCATTACGAAGACCGCAGTCCGCGAACTGACCACGCCGATTGCAGACATCACGACCTTCAACACCCTCGTCTCCGGGATCATCTCCGGGAACCCGTGGAGCTGCACCGCCTACGATGTCGGAGGCGTCCCCCAGGACCCGGTGAGCAAGAGCCGCGAGGGATACACCGCCCGGATTGAGTTCGAGGACATGGAAGCCAAGATTGTCGGCTACACCACTGCCCGGGCACCGACCGTGACCGCGTTCAATTCCGCAGTGACCGCCATCCTCGCCGACACCGCCCTCGCGACCGCAATGGGTGGCGATGCCATTCACGTTGCCGAAGAGGATACCTTCTCGGCGACGCTCAAGTGCCATGATGCAAGCGGGGAGATCTACTACGTGGCATTCAGCCGGGACCAGGTCCGCGTATCGTCCTATAGCGATGATGCCATCCTGACGGCTATCGAGACCTGGGCTGATACCAAGACGGAACTTGCCTGAGCACTGACCAGGTAATTTCCCTATCTAGGGAGGGAGGACCATGGATGAAGGATTCATGTTCGTCCTCGGTATGTGCCTCGGGAGCCTGAGCATGCTCTTTCTCATGCTCAGGATCATCATCCAGATGCACGAACGGATGGAACAGAACCGGTGGAAGCGATGATCCGCTCCACTGCCTTCCTTCTCGTGGAACCTCTCTCTTGGAGGGGTGCTATCATGGAAGAAGACCTGATACAGATTTTTGAGATGCTCGTTGCCATCGTGATGGCCATTATTGCGTACTGGCAACGGCATCAGAAGATCGAAGCGAAGAATGAAACAGAGCAGGTGATTGCCTTCTTCGATCCGAAGGAGGATTCAGTCACCGTTCCGCCGGTCTCGGTCCCTGCCCGGTCTTGGAAGATGGACGAGGAGACCAAGCGGTGGGTCCTGGCTGGTCATGATGCCAGTAACCAGGCGAAACTGCTCAAGCAAATCGAGACTGCCGAAGGGCAACAGCTCAGTCACTATTACCTCACCTTCGAGGACCGGGGAGGAGGGTTCTACGAGATTGAGTATGGCCTGATGAAGGGGTCGGGAGTTGGGAAACCGGAGTAAGGAGCTCATGGTTTCCGTTCGTCCTTTTTACCTTCACGGCGAATGTATGATTGCCCCACGACAGCCTTCGTGGAGCACAGAAAGGGAAGGCCAGGTGGTGGCCACCAGCCGCCACCTTGTTGTTCGTGGTTTGTATCGCCTCATCACCGTGTATGTGACCTCATTCTGTTCTTGGATGAATACTGCCTGTCCGAAGGAGCAGGGACAGGCAGGGGACCGTTCTCAATATTAATTAAAAAAGAGATTAACTTCTGCTTGGTCGTCCTCGAGATAGCTAAAAATTTTTGTATCAATCCAAATATAAATCTCTAAAAAATAAATAATGCGTTATGCTATAATTCTACCTTATTCTGGCTTTCCCCTTTTTCCCGCACGTATTTCAAATTTCTTTAACGAATCTTCGATAAATTATAGTTCTTCATAAGGTTAAATGAGATCTAAAGCGAGGAGAATCCATGGATCTAATTGAAGCGGTAATTCTGCTTTTTGTGGGGATAATCGGATCTGGCTCAATTGCCGGGATAATTATTCAACATAAATATGAAAAGTTACGTGTTATTGAAGAGAAACTTAGAGAAGAGCGGCGAAAAGTGTATTTTGATTTAATTAAGCCATATGTATTTTTCTTTTCTAAAAGAGCGGAAGAAGGGCTAAAAATAGTTAAATCTTCTGAATATCGTAAAACTGTTTTTGAATTAAATCTGTTGGGATCCGACGAGGTAGTAAAAAAATTTGGAGAATTAATGCAATTTACCTACCAAGGAAGGAGTGAGAGTAATCCTCAAGAAATGATAAAATTATGGTCAGATTTGCTGCTTGAAATTAGGAAAAGTTTGGGATCGCCTAAAACGAAGGTAGATAATCGAGATATGCTTCGGTCATTTATCACAGATATTGACAATTATAAATTCGAGTAATATTTTTTCTGTTTCATCCCTTTTCCTTCACTCACGAATAAGCATCAGTGCTGCAGCAGTAGCAACAATACAGTTGGCGATGGCAATAAGGTATGCCCAAATATTCACACCACAGGATGATGGGTCGATTGCAAGTTTCTGGCACACCCAGGGAACGAAAATCATGATGTATGAAAACAATATGGCGTTGGCGACGATTACTAACCATAAAATAAAGTCAGGTATCTTCATTCTATTTTCGATCTGATTTCATCCAATATGACGCTATCCAAATGCTAGCGGGGGTAGGCCCATTCTCCCGCCCTTGCTTCGCGCCGGGGGATAGGCAAGTATCCCCCTCTCTCTGCACCCTCCAGGCCGGGCTCCTCCTCTCCCAAGGGAGAGGCAGTGAGCAGGAAGACTCCCCTTCGGGGCAGGGGGTTGCACCAGGGGGTCTACTGAACCATTGTTAACAGCGACGAGCGGTCCGTGGAACGGTCCGAGAGGAGCGGGATACTGGCAGCCGGTGATGAGGAGTCTGCGACGAAATCACGGGCGTCACTATCCCACCAGCCCGAGAAGAGAGATCAGGGAGACGGTGCGTAGCACGGTCGACTGTCAACAGTACTCAGGGAACCAGGGACCAACGGAGCGAAGGCCGCCACCGAACGCAGTGAGGGCGTCGCCGGAGCGAAGCGGTACCAGGGCCCCGGTCAACCTGCCGCAGGCCGAGCCCTCGCCGCGAGCGAAGCGAGCAGTGGGCGAAGGCCGGAGGCTCGCCACAAATTCAGCATATAGCACTCAAAAGGATGATTGCCAGGGAAATCCTATCAATAATCGACCGGGCCGGCCGGCATCGTTCTCAACAACTGGACATTGGTGGTCCGGTGCCGGGATCCCCGGTCACGTCTTATTCTCTTTGATGTATTTGCGTATCTGGTCCTCGGTAATCCGGTATTCCTTGCCTACCCGGACCGCCTCCAGGCGTTTTGATTTGATCATCTCACGCACCGTCTTTGCACTTATCTTCAAGAGGTCGGCAACTTCTTCAGTCGTGTAAAACATGGGTGCAGGGGCCATCATCGCCCCTCCTGGTATAACCACATTCAACTGATCAGTCCTCCCACGGGAGCATAATAGTAATCACTGGCTCACCCCGGTCCCCGGGTCCACAAACCGCCCGAAGGGTTGCCGTCTTGCACTCAGTGATCTCGGTCCCTCCCATGGCTTCCCGGCAGGTGAGGAACATGCAGCGATACGCCACGGTCGACCGGTGCCGACCGCTATAAGACCGGGCAGCATTTGCGAAGGTCCAGAGGAGATCCCACACCCTGCCTGTCACACTCTGCCCTGGCATCTGGTCCAGGTTCCCGGGATCGATGAGGTGCCAGACTTCGGAGGTTACCGCAACCGGGACGATCACCCCGGCCTCCCGGCAGAGATCGACCGGGAGCTCAACGAGGACCCCATCCCGGAGGGCGTCTTCCCTGGTGTATTGATGGATCACCTCTCCAAAGAGGGAGGTGAGGGTATCTCCGTTCTGGTCCATTTCACACCTCGATCCGTTCGATAATCCCAAGGTTCTCCCGCTGACATCCCGCCGGACCAGTAATCTGCCAGAGCTGCCCCCGCTTGATCTCGTGAGTGGGTTCGTAGCCGGTAGTGATGATGACAAAGCCGGACCCAAAGCGGGCCAGGCAGCCGGGAAGGGTGAGGACCCCTCCGGTGGCCATGGTGACCTTCACCGTCTCGCCCCCTTGAAGTTGAAGGCAATCTCGTAGGTCTCCGGTCCCCGGATCAGGTCACAGTAGGGATCCAGCCGTGCCTTTCCTATCAATGCCTCGGCCTTCTGCACTGGGACCGTGGCAAGGTGGGCAAACTCCTCCGGGAATGCCTGCCGGAACCGCTCCACGTTGACAGTGCGGGTGGTCCGTGCCTTGATCTTGATCCTGATGTGTCCCTCTTCCAGGTGACCGGCTGCGACACACTCCGCGAGAATCTGATCTGCCCGGTGCTTCATTGTCTCTGCCTCTGCCCGGAGGGTATCGACTTGGTCGGCCACCTTGGCGAGGGCCTCGGCCTCGAGTAGGTTGATCTCGTGGATACGGTCCTCGGCGTCCGCCATCAGCTTGGCTGCGTCGGCAAGGGAGGGAGGAGGGGAGGGCATCTCCCCGGTCTTTCTTACGTGCAGGAGTTCCGTCATTATATGCTCTCCTTGGTGATGTCGCGATCCTCAACGATCTCGCTGATGAGCTCGTAGATGCGGTAGTATTCGGTGCAAGCCCGTGGATCCTTGGATCCCTGGTCCATCATCTGGCAGGTTGCGCACCGGCAGAGATCTTCGCAGATGACCCGGTCAAGAACAATCCGGGCATGCCTGATATTGGACCGATACAACCATGCCGCTGTATCGTCTTTGCCGATCGGTGCCGGAATCGTGCCGACATCCGCTGTGAGGGTCTTGGCGTCGATCATGCCGGCACCCCTTCAGCATGGCAGAAGGTGGAGGCTGGGATTAAGGGTGCCTCGGTCATCACTGATACGCCTGCATATTTCCGGGTCCCATGCAGGACTCCATTTACTTGGGCGAGGGGGGAAGCATACCGGGTGCCTCGAATGGTGTACATGACTGCTTTGCCGGACCTGCTGATCCAGGCTCTTCCCACTGCCTCGGGCTGACCTGCGGTCCTCATCACATCGCTGATATCGTAGACATCAACGGGCCAGCGTTCAACCAGCCGGGGAATGTCCGACCGGGAGATAACGGCCTGCATGGTCTTGATGTCGATTCGAAGGGTGCCCTCGTAGTGGCGGGCAGCCCCTATGTGTTCAAAGATTGCTGTTCTGGACATTGGTGGTTCTCACCAATATATCAAAGGATACACAGGGAGATATAGTGCTCCCATGGGCGGTGTGAAAGTGATTGTTCCACGTCGGAGCGAGCCTCCGGCCTTCGCCCACTGCTCGCTTCGCTCGCGGCGAGGGCTCGGCCTTCGGCAGGATGACCGGGGCCCTGGTATCGCTCCGCTCAGGCAACGCCCTCACTGCGTTCGGTGGCGGCCTCCGCTTCGCTGGTCCCTGGTTCCCTGAGTACTGTTGACGGTCGACCGTGCTCCGCTCCGTCTCCCTGATCTCTCTTCGCGGGCTGGTGGGATAGTGACGCCCGTGATTTCGTCGCAGGCTCCTCATCACCGGCTGTATATTCCTGCTCGTCGCGGACCGTTGCACGGACCGCTCGTCGCTGTTGCAGGGAACCCTCCCTCATACTCTTTCCCCGGGTGAGTGCCCGGAGGGTCGAGCCGGGCGGCACTCGGTGCCGACCACGAGGCAGCCGCTGAGCGGAGCGGGAGAGCGGGTGCAATAAGTTTGGAAGAATAGTGGCACCACGCCTTTGTCACCCCGGCCAAAGGGGAGGCCGAAGTGCTTTTCATGTTAATATTAAGAAAGTGAGAAAAGTCTACAATGCTCCTGGTCTGGCTGGATACTTTTTGGCTCAATATGTGGGAAATCAAAATGCCATAAATCGCTATCAGATGAGTCGTAATTGGCTCCCACCTGGTAATATTAGGAAATGGGCGGAAGTTAAGAAGAAATACAGAAAGAAGGGATTTAATGTAGTTTTAGCGAGATGGCATGAATGGCTTGACGAAAATCATCAAACGAAACTCGTTAAATGAAAGTCTGAATGTTAGCTTTGCATTACCGCAACAGCGAAAATTTATGTTTTATATTGTGCATGCTTCAGGATACGCGGATTGGGACACCACTCAGAACCATCAGAGCAGTTACCAAAAATTATATGGGGATTTCCTGCTGGATCCACCGCTATGGAGTATACTCCTCTCGGACCGTCCTTATAGACCACAATGGCCCATTCCGTTCCTGTCCATTTCGCATACTTTGAACCGGAATAAATATGCGGATTTCCATTGGTATCCAATGCAAAGGTGGTTATTCGACCGACATTTACGGTTTCTATTTTCCATGCCGACCCCGTCCATCTTGCATACTTAGAAGAGTAACAGATATGGGGATTACCGGCCGCATCAAGCGCTATTTCATGTTGGCTATCCGGGTAATCAACAGAGTCAACAGTTTCGATTTTCCATGCCGACCCCGTCCATCTCGTATATTTGATGTCATAGTCATCTCCAGAGCGACCTCCCGAGTAACTGATATGGGGATTACCGGCCGCATCAAGCGCTAGCGAGGCTGCCCATAAACTACAATCGGAATCTACAGCTGTGGTAACCCAGCCCATACCTGTCTTTTTTGCATACATGAGGGTGTGTCCGTTAAAGTAAATGATATGGGGATTTCCTGATGAGTCTAATGCGAGGGAATTATAGGGACCATATGTATCAGTCGAGTCAACGATTTCTGTATTCCATGCCGATCCCGTCCACCTCGCATACTTCAGGTTGCCATTCGATGAATCATCGTAACTGATATGGGAGTTTCCGGCCTTGTCCACCGCAATAGAGTTGTGCCACCCCATAGGTCCGGATTCCACAGTTTCTGTTTTCCATGCCGATCCCGTCCATGTTGCATGCTTCAGGCAGTGTGGATTAAGTTTGGAGGGATCTAAGGTTTCGAAGCCGTAACTGATATGCGGATTCCCGGATTTGTCGAGTGCGAGGGAGGGCAAGCCCCAAATACCCTCTGTATCGTCCACGGTTGTTATGATCCAATCCTGGTCTATCACATTCTGGGGTGCAATGGTTGGGGTGATTGTGGGTTTTACGACAGCCCAGGAAGGAATTGTTGGCTTTGTATTTGAATCAGGAACGAGTGGAAAAGACCATTTTGATTGTACCCGGGTCGGGACTGTGGTTGGGACTTTTGTAGGTGCATGTGTGGGAATAGATGTAGGAATAATCACGGAGGTTCCGGTCTTAGATGTTAATGTTGCTGAGACCGTGTTTGTTTTCTCTGCTATTACAGTAACACTGGTAGTGTGATCATTGTATCCAATTTTTGTTAGTTTGACCAGATGTGAACCGATAGATATGTCCTTAATGGTTATTGGTGTGAATCCTTTGAGTTCCCCATCAAGATAAACTAAGGCACCTGTAGGAAATGACAAAATAGATATGGATCCGGTTCCCGAAGGTGACTGGGTCGGGACAATTGGCGGGATTATGGTGGGTTTACCGATGGGGGTGTTCCAAGATTGTATCTGCGATGTCGGGATCGGTGACGGAATAATCGTTTTGTATTGTGAAAGTAAATCGCTTTTATTGATGATTGCCACGCTAGGTGAGCATAAAATAGCACAAACAAGAATGGTACTGATAATAAGAGGCAAGGTTTTCATAGCAATCTAATCGGTAATTATGTTTAATTGTGGTTTATAAATTGATACGATGGTAGAAGTTGGGAAATGATGAGTCTCATTATGATAGAAAAAGGCCACGAATAAAGAGTGTTGTTATGGAGATTTTAATCAATGCTTTATTATTTGTTTTTTTAAAACAAACACAAAGCCAACTGTAATAATAAACTAAAGAGTAATTTATTTCCATATCTTTTCCCTACTATGGGAAAGATAGCCGATTATCTAAAATATTACAATATATATTACAATATTCCTCCCACTGTTAACGGGTATACCTCGGCTGTTTGTGCGTTCATTGATTTTATCTGCGGTAAGCAGCGAAGGGAAAGATGGTTAAACCTGAGGGGTTTTAACGTGGTGTTATAGAGAATTCCTCCATATCAAGGTAACATCATCATTTTTGTATGTATATAAAAAATACCGGGATACGCTAGCCCTTAAAGATCATCGGTTGTATTTTTTCAAATGAGTAAAGATTCATCGAAATTCTATCATCGTATCATTATTTATATGAGAATTAAATTAATTAAAAGTTGAATAATTCGAAGGAGAAAAAAAATGAAAAATCCATTACATATTCTGGGAATAATCGTGGCGATTTTTTTCGTCCAGGGCGCTATCGCAGCCGATGAAAGGTATTCCGGGCCTGGTTGGACAGTTATCATCGATACCGAACCTATTATCGACACAACGACAGGAGAGCAGTATGAATCGTTGGGGGCGATGTGGCAGAAGATAGATCCCCCCTACTGGAACTCCCTTACCCCAGAGGAACAATATCATTTGAATACCGAACCGGCAGTAACAAGTGGTACTACTATTATTGGGGGAGGACTTGAAACAGAAGAACAGAAAGCCAGAGCCTTGGAACTCTCCGGACAGACAATGACAAGGGCAGAATACAAGGCGATTGTTAATCCCGATCTTTTTGAAGTTGTACCGGAATCAACGAAAGCCCTCTGGAGGAGCCAAAAAGGGGTAGTCTCTTCATCGGGTGTTCTGATCATCCGTGGTTCTTCAACCCGGGAAATTGTTACCGATGAAGATGGGAATCTTATCAGTGGCGGAATGACCCCGGAAGAACTGGCGTTCGCTGAGGAAAACTGCCCGTTCAGCGAAGAGAATCTGGGGCCTTCTCAACAATTACCTCAGGTAAATCTGCTTCCATCGAATGTTGCCATTGGACTCAATAGTGTAACCGATGAAGCGCGAGGTTCTGACCTCCTATACAAGTCATCCATTTCGACATATATCAAGGGGACAACTTGGTCACGCGATCCAACATCTGAATATAAACAAGCCCAAGTATATTTTGATTCGACCAGAACGGACTTGTTCAACACTAAAATCGAATCTATCAGTGAGTCCTCGCAAGCGGGGCCCTGGGATCATTCCATCGGAAGAACATCTTATAATTACGATAGTACTCAATGGGTTGAAGATCCAGGGCATTGCTGGAATGATCCAAAGAAGTGTTCTGTTTTGAATTTGTTTCCTGGTTTTAAACTCAACAATATCTTCTAATAAATAGTCTACCCAATTTTCTGTTTTTATTTAGAAGGAATAGAACGCGAGCGAAAAGTGTTGCTATGGAGATTTGATAATTTTTTTTAATCCACCAACTGACTGTGTGTTGTTTAAAAAAAGAGTGAATGATTCCCTTGTTAACAAGGGATTAAATGTAATTAAACTTATGCTCACAAATATAACCAAGATCTGATCTGGGTATGTGGTTATATGCCACAAATATCTTCCACGATAAAGGGGGAAAAACTGCGCAGCCTTCAATCGGACCGCATTAAACGCTCCGTTCTACCACCCTGCCCGCAGCATTATGACTTAAGGTTGAATTAATGAACAGCCACGCCTTTGTCACCCCGGCGAAAGGGGAGGCCGAGGTGACCAGGCACTCAAGATGGCGCGAGTGGTAAACTCGCGGAGGGTTGTCCTGCACTCCCTATCTCATTAAGGTTCTTGAGACCCCGCTGTGCAATGGATAGGTCAAAAGTTCTTGCAGAACAGACTTGAGTTGTGTAGTTTCTGTAAAAGAGGTTTCGGTCTTTACCTCTTTCTATCTACAAAATATAGTTCATTTCTTTCCATTATCAACGGCGTCTGATGCAGTTCCCTGGAAGCGAATGCCGGGAAGATAGCACGGCAAAGATGATAACGGCATTCCCACATACCGGTTCCATTCAAAGGTGAGGTCAATAATGATCCGCAACTTGGACACCGAATGAGGGGAGGATCCTCATCCATAATTCTGCATACAATGTACAGGATATTCTGGATCAGCCTCATGGGGTGTGAAAGTGAAACCCACTATTAGAGCGAGCCTCCGGCCTTCGCCCACTGCTCGCTTCGCTCGCGGCGAGGGCTTGGCCTGCGGCAGGTTGACCAGGGCCCTGGCATCGCTCCGCTCCGGCGACGCCCTCACTGCGTTCTGTGGCGGCCTCCGCTCCGCTAGGTCTCTGGTTCCCTGAGTACTATTGACAGTCGACCGTGCTGCGCACCGTCTCCCTGCTATCTCCTTCAGGACTGCTGGCAGTTAGGCGCCCGTGATTTCGTCGCAGGCATCCTCATCACCGGCTGCACCGTCCCGCTCCTCGCAGACCGTTCCACGGACCGCTCGTCGCTGTTGTGAGAGGTGTCAGAAAAAAGACCGAAAACCTGACTCTCTTGGTTTACTCATTTTTCCGTGATAATCGATGGAAGCAACTTGGGAGGTATTTGCAAAGGCATATCCTCTTTCCCATTCATCTTCCCGGATGTTGTGATCCCGGATAAACTTCATGCAGGCGCTTATCGCCTCTTCAAGGTCTCTCACCACCTGGTAGTGTGAGCTGACAGACAACTCGGTATCACGAAATTTCTCCTTTGGTACCTTTAACTTCATAATGACCACCAAGCGCCTGTTGATAATACTCACCCCGGCCTTATCCTATAAGTGTCCATCATAATGGTAGTGAGGCTTTAAAAGACTTTTTATTCACCATCGGATGAGGAACAGATTTTGAACGCCGGAATGATGGATGAGTGGAGCCTTTCTGAGGAGCGCCGGACTCGAGGAGGAGTGGACGGAGGGAAGCGGAGATGAGCACGGTCGAACGTAATGGGGCGTCTCTCCTTCCGGTGTTGGCTGTGGTAGGGTTAGTTAGAGAAATGGATTACATGCCCTATTCATGCGCGACCGATAATCGGGGCGCATTCAACGCTCCGTTCTACCTCCCACCCGCAACACTCTGGACAATTTTTTTATTTTTTTCGTCGGTGGAAACTGAAGAAAGCAGGCTCCCTCCGGCCTTCGCCCACTGCTCGCTTCGCTCGCGGAGAGGGCTTGGCCTGCGGCGGGTTGATGGGGGTACTCTATCGCTCCGCTCCGGCGACGCACTCGGCCTGCGTCCTCGTTGGCGGCCTCTGCTTCGCTGGCATGAGTGGACCGGATGTGTTGACGGCACGACAGGCTTGACTCTCCCGGCCGGGTCGCTCCGCTCTCGCTTCGCTTTCCCGCCCAGGAGGTCAACCGGTCGGCCTGGGTCATCGGTTTGATATGGCGACGAGCGGAGGAACGAGCACCGGCGCCTCCCGACCGGAAGGGAGGGCATCACAAGATCCGGTGACGTTACAACGGAGCCGAATTGGCCGCAGCGGCCCGAGTGGTCACACACATCCGAAAAATTTCGGAGTTCTCCACAATAACTCCTTCAGCATTTTATCCATCATACTCTCATTTCCGGTGACCATGAGAATGAAGACATTCTGTCCTGATTTTACCGATCGATCCCATCCTATCTCGACCAGGTACTCCCCCGGTCCTAGGCCAGCGGTATCGAGGGAATATTCCCATGTATTCCCCCAGACCCCGCTCCCGGTAAGGGCGGAATCGATAGCTCGTACTGGGATGCGGTGGCTGGTCTTCTCGATCACCGATGTGTCATATATCCTCACCTCGATCCGGTTTTCCAGTGCCATGTTCATGGTACCCTGTACCAGCACATATCCCCCGGAGGGGACTTTTAGAGGACTACCCAACTCCACTGTCGAAAGATGCAGGGTGGGCTCTTCCACATAGACCGTTTGGAGAAGGTACGAATCGTCCATACCGCTTCCGGCAATCTGGTTCTTCAGGAAGTCCGCCAGATCCAGGGCAGCGGGTATATCCATGGTGGGGGCATCAACGGTGAGGACTGATACATTGTCCGCAATAGTGAGAAGAGATTTCCCCGCAGAATCGTTCGCGACGATTGAGAAGATCCGATCTTGCCCGGGATCTTGGACGATGATTGTGAAGGGGCCACTATGAAACTTTTCAGTAACCTTTTCATCCCAAGTCCATGTTAGGGTTCCATCGGAATCAGCATCGACAATCTCATGTATGAAGAAGGAATGGCCTATCCCCCAGATGACGGCAGATCCGTTGTGATACCCATCCCCGGTGATGAAAAGCGGATCTCCCTTTGCAAGTACACAATCATGGCTTGCCTGGATATAAATCGCAGCAGTGCAAGGGCTGACAATGCATACCAATGCTGCAAGTACCAGGGGCATTACAGGAATTGCTTTCTTTTGGTCTGGATACATGTTTCATCCCCGAGCGAAAACGCTCTGGTAAGAAAATAATCCAGATTGTTTAAACGATCTCTGTGTAGGAATCCGAACAGACTCCAGGTCTTGGGATTTTCTGGCATTGAACTGATATTTTTCTCATCAAAAAGAAGTTCGTTCCAATTCCTTGACTTGTCAATTGAATCTTTCGGGAGGGGCAAGGGAGAGAGGCAGGAATAGACATTTCATCCACGGATTTCAGGGGCTGGTGCCCAAGTGGGATCTCGACATGGTCCTGCACCTTTGATCCTCCTGATCACCTCGACAGAGTCATCGGTCAGAGCGATCCGTGTGGTTCTGCCAAAACGCTCCATCGCAACAATCCCTTCATCGTACAGTTGCCGTATCCGGCTGTTCACCACCGATGGTACGACACCGAGAGCCCTGGCAATGTCACGCTGGGACGAGTCCGAGTGATCGAGAAGGTAGGTTAGGATCTTCCGGTCGGGTCCGTTCTGGAACCTGGATGCCACGATACGGTCGTATGCTGACATACTCCTCTCGCTGGTGACATACCGTGAGAATATTCCATCCTGGAAGCAATCGACCTTTCCGGCGAATGACAGGATGGAGATGTGGTAGCGGAGTGTCCCCCGGTTCAAACCGGTCCGGTCACGAAGCGCCGAAAAGTGAATGCCAGGGAATTCCCGGATTGTGTTGAAGATCTGCAGCCTTGCAGTATTGTCAAGTACAGTTTTTTTCGAGATGGTGCGGAATCCAAAATAAGCCCCGAATCCGATTCCCCAGAAAAGGAGGATCTGTATCGGCTCCACAAGAGTGGGGGATACGAAATGGACCATATGGCAGATGAGATCGGACGGCCTCATCTGCCACCGGGGGACAGGCACCCCCGTGCCATCGACGCCGAAGAGGGGGATGTAGACCAGTTCCAGGACGTAAAATCCGAAAAACAGAATCCATAGCATCATGGAAAGGGCGGTATGAAATCGATGTGATTGACGGTTCTCCATGATACACTCCTTCCCTTCTGAAGATACCCCAACTGGCATTGTTCAGATCTCGTCAGAGACGTTTATAACCTTTCTGTGTTGGATTGCGAATCGTCGCGAAAATAGTTCTGGATCTGGCACAGAGATCGTTTATGCACCTGGATCCGATTACCCATGTAGGGTGAGGGCAAGTCCCTCATCACCCGACAGCTTTCCGGAAGGCAGGATGCTTTCCCTGCTGTCATAAATCCGGGCTCGAAATCGATGCATCGCACAAAGCCCGGAAGGAGCAAAATCATGAAACTCTATGGAATAAAAACGGGATCGGTTTTCATGCTGATCCTGCTGTTTGCATCTGCACTGATCGGTGTAGCGAGTGCGGAAGACGAGAAGGGAGTCGTCCGATCGGATGCCACTACAGAGCAGTTGAGCCTAATCAATGAGCTCTATGGCAAGGACATCACTGTGCTTGATTATATGGAGAATGTCCACCCGGAACACCTTGTCGGGATCCCCGATTCATACAAGAAGAATATGGCCGGTCAGAAGATGACCTGGTGGGCAATGGAGCCGAAGTCGGTAACTAACGATGAACAGCCGGCCCTGGATCGTGCCACTGTTTCTGTCAGTGCGACCGGATATAAGTTTGACTGGAGAACCATCCGTTTTGGAGGAACCTGTACTGCATCGGGACTGGAGGGACCTCCATGGTATATCTACGTCGAGGCGTTCCTGATTAACCGGGGAACCGGGCAAACCGTGGATTCGACATCGGCAAGTTCACAACAGGGAGTGTGGTCAGTCACCGCATCGAAAGATAAGTTATATCCTGCGAATGGCCAGTACTATGTCCATGCATGGGGGTATATTCCTACGCCCTACTATGCTGAGGACTATGACGACACTTCGGTGTTCAGCTTCCCCTAACCATTTTTTCAGCCATGAATAACCATCGACGTTCCAGCGGCCTCCTGATAATCGTCATCTGTCTGGTCACTATTCCCTTGGTCACAAGTGCAGAACCGGTATCTGGGACCGAAACAGGGCTTTTCACTCTTTCGGGGGAGCCATTCCACATGATCCTAGAGGAGGATCAACTCTTCTGGATACAGGATAACAAATACCTGAATGCGTCAGAACGGGGGTTTTATGGGTATAACCTTACAGAGGGGACGAAAAGACAACTCGTTCGGATCGGAGAACAAGGGCAAATGAGTTCAGACGGTACGATTCCCATAATGCATCAGGTTGAAACAGCAAGAACATCAGGTGATCGGCTTGTGTTCAGCGAAAAAGGGATCATACTAACAAATCTCTCAACAGGATCTGCAGTTCAACTCACCAACCAGAATGATGCGGTTCTCCCTGTATCCGATCTCAGGTTCAATCAGAATCCTTGTATTGACGGGGACCGGGTTATCTGGACCGAACACGAGGGAATTGCCCACTCAAGTGTTGACGGGGGAAAGATCGTCATCCTCAATCTGACAACTGGGGAGAGACGGTACCTCCCGACTGGTTCACCGGGCAACCAGAGTACCCCTATGATATCAGGTAATTTCATACTGTGGAAAGACTACCGCTCCAATGGTCCGGATGACCAGGAACTTTACCTCTATGATCTGAAGAACGGAAAAGAGGAACGTCTGCCAACGGAAAATCCTGTGGAGAGCAATCCGTATCTCTCTGGTGACAATGTGGTCTGGACAGAAAAGATCCATGGGATCCATACGATTGTTCATTACTCCATCTCTTCCCGGACCAGGACCGTTATAGGTCAGGGAAGCGTGCACCAGGGGCATCTTCCTTCCGTCTCGGATGACCGGGTTGTATGGTTACAGTCTATGAATCCTCTCGATTTCAGGGATAGCAGAAGTGCGGTCATGATAATGGACCTACGCACAGGAGAAAAAAGCCAGATCACTCCTTTCAAGCGTGGGCTTTCCCATCCGGTTATCTCAGGGGAACAGGTAATTTTCACACGGGGCGCAGGAAAAGACTGGTCCAGAGAGCCCCGCGAGGTCGTCCTCTTTATCCTCTTCTCCCGGCCTGAAGAGACCGTATCCGGCACGGATACCCGTCCGGGAAACGGCAACTCTCTGACTCCTGCGACCAATTCACTTGATAAAGGTGAAGTAATGCCTTCGACATCGTCACCGGGTTTTACCTGCTTCACACTGATTGCGGGGTGTATTGCAGCACTAGCTATTAAGAAGGTCAGAGATAAGAACTCCAAGTGCTTGCTCTAATTCCAGTCAAATGGTGGTGGTGCCACAAAACGGCCGCAGCGGCCCGAGCGACCGAAAGGAGCGAGTCACTGAGCGTCATCATTGTCCGGTAAACAGCGACGAGCATGGTGCAAAGCACGATGCAAGGAGCGGGATGGAACAGCTGCCGGCGAGGAGTGGAACGACAAAGCCGGGAGCTTCAGTGAATCAGGATTAGGAAGAGAAAATCAGGGGCATGGTGCGAGTGCAGCGGAGTGGAGGAGCACCGGACCGGAGGGAGGAGCGGACGGAGATGGAGCAGAGCGAGCACGTTGCCCCGTTATTGTGTATCAAGATCTCTCTGGTCTCCTCTCTCCTGCGATGAGATTCTGACCAGAGGGAGGAATCGCATGGGGCCGGGGTCCCATGCCGCAGGAGGAGGGGCACCGGGGTGGAGGCCCCGCCCCTTCGGATTGGTAGGGGCGGGGTCAGGGGTAGGGGTCGGTCGCAGGGGCGATTATTTGCGCGGTAAGAAAAAGGACAGCATAAAACACTCTGTTCCTGGTCCCACCCGCAGCATGCCCTTGGTTTTTTTCTCCCGTATTTTGTCTTTAAAGAGAAAATAAGGGGATTTCTGGGCGTCTCTCACTGCTCGCTTCGCTCGCGGCGAGGGCTCGGCCTACGGCAGGTTGACCGGGCTCTGGTACCGCTCCAATCCGGCGACGCCCTCACTGCGTTCGGTGGCGGCCTCCGCGTCGCTGTTCCTCGCTTGCCTGGAGATTGTTGACGGTCGACCACGCTCGGCACCGTCTCCCTCTGGTCCGTTCCACTCGCACCGTCTCCCTGCTCTCTCTTCCTGGGCCGGGGAATATTGACGCCCGTGATTTCGTCGCGAGCTCCTCATCACCGGCTGCACTGTCCCGCTCCTCGCGGACCGTACACGGACCGCTCGTCGCTGTTTATTGAAATCCTGTGATTTTACAGAATGCCCCAGAGAAGGTTATGGCCCGAAGGGCATCCTTCATGATCACTGCCTCTCTCCCCTGGGAGAGGAGGAGGCCACCCCATTGGGGCGAGGAGCGTGGAGCCATAGCAGTGCCGGTCCCGAAAGCGACGAGAGGTCGGGAGAGTGGGAAGGTTAGATCAATAATTCCATTCCCTTAAAACTGCACCCAATAGACCCACATCCAAAGGTTGAAACATTCTGCATCCTTAGAACCTTTTGTTTTGGTGGATACATGACACATGTGCCAATGGTAAAACCCGGTGATCCAGCAAAGAATTTCTCATTAAAAGACCAGACTGACAAAACATTCGGTCTCTATGAACAATCAGGAAAACACGTACTGCTCTCGTTTCATCCCCTTGCCTGGACAGATTTCTGTGCAGCCCAGATGACATCATTGGAAGACAACAGGGAACTACTTGCCTCTCTCAATTGCGTACCGGTAGGAATCAGTGTTGACTCAAGGCCGTGTAAGAGGGCATGGGCAGAGAGCCTTTCCATCAAACATACCCCGTTACTGTGTGATTTCTGGCCGCATGGAACCGTTGCACAGAAATACGGGCTGTTCCGCGATGAGAACGGGTTCTCTGAAAGGGCAAACGTGATTGTAGATAAAAACCAGACGGTCGTCTTTGTAAAAGTCTACCCTATCCATTCAATACCGGATATCCAGGAAGTGATTACGTTTATCCAAAAAATACCGGCGTAAAATTCTGCTGGATGAAAGCGGATAACCCCTCCGTCTTCCAAATGCAAAAGGGGAAATTGAAACTGGATTCAGGGCTTTTCCTTAAAAATCACCCTTTCGTTAATATCATCTTCTGTCCGCAGCAGACCAGTTACCCACCGCCGACAACCTTGACTTCAACAACATTACCACAGATCTCACATTCAAAAGCCTGTCCTTCTTTTGAGACATTCACCATACAATGACACCTCAAATAATTAATTTCCTTGAAATATACGAATGTATGCTTCAAGGTATTTGTGGAAATGTTAGCCCAAATTCCTCGAAAAAAATTGTTAAATACAGGTCGGAAAGGTTCCGGATCTGAACTTATATAATCGGTGAATTGAAAGGATGCATAATGTGTAACACCTGCGGGTGCCTCAACTACACACTCGATGATCTGGTCTGGCATCACAACCGATGTTCGGATTGCGGCCATGTGTACAGGAGTACCGGTCAGACATCCATCTGTCCCGTCTGCAAATCCGGGAATGTGAAAAGGATGAAATGAGGTAGTCAATCAGGATTCACACTGTTGGAAAACTCATCAATCAGGATGAATTTGACATGACAACACCAGTAAAAATCCCGAAGATGCCGAAGGCAGAGTACGACTCCCTGATCAAACGGCAGCATGTATCACGGATTGCATTTGCTGCAGCGGAACACCCCTATATTGCCCCGTTCATGTATGTGTTTGACGGAAAATACCTCTACTTCCTTTCTACGAAGTATGGAAGGAAGATAGAGTATTTCAAAAGCAATCCGAAAGTCTCAGTCGAGATAGAGGAATATGCACCTGACCTTTCTGCATTTACGTTTGTAAGTCTCCAGGGTAACCTGGAAGAGGTCCAGGAAGCTGCAAAGAAGAAGGAGGTGCGGAACCTCTTTGTTGATATGATCAAGAAGAAAGGCCTTTCACCGCGGGTCCTAAGTGCACTGGGGCATTCACCCGGGGAATCGATTGACACCCTGGCACGAGAAGAGCGATCAATGGTCTGGAAACTGGTGGGGGTCAAGGATATTGTCGCACTGAAAAACGGCTAAACTATCCCCAAATTCTAGATATTCTAGCAAGCATACTTTTTTTTCTTATTGTTGAAAAAAAACGAGAGTTATTCGGTTGGAAGAAAGGCACTCTTACCAATCTTTGCATAGACCCCGCAGACAGGGCAGACGTAGCTGTCTGGCAAATCCTCAAAAGCGGTGCCCGGTTTAATCCCGTTCTTCGGCTCTCCCCGCTCGGGATCATACATGTACCCGCATGCAAGGCAGCGATACCGCCCCGTTGGGGCTTCCATCGCAGTGAATGCAGTCTTTCCTATCTTTGCTTTTCCGCACACAGGACAGGTGTAGTCCTTTGGTAGATCTTCAAACGCAGTTCCTGGGGGAATACCGTTCTTGGGTTCTCCCCTCGCCGGGTCATAAATATAACCGCAGGCTTCACATCGGTATGGTCTCATCTTTTTCATATCAATTTTCCAGGACTTCTTGTTGCTCGGGGCAACACAAGGTTGAAGATCGGATGAGGTAATAAAAATACCCTTCAGGGGACCCCTCCGATATAACTTCACTCGGTGATAATATCGTTCGATTAACCCCTAACAATGAAGCAAGTGAATCAAGCTGGGTAAATGATCCCTTGTCCCCTTTTCATGGGAGGTTTTTACCTACCCTTCTCATTCTGAAACAGGAATCAACCTGCCCTTCAACTGCTCCTCCAGGTTGCATCTCATCAGTTCAATGACGTTGTTCACTACCCCACGGGTATGGCTCCTCAAGAGCTCATCGGTCCTGAAAAATTCTCGATCCGCATTGCTATTGAACTCGGCACCATGGGTCCGGTAGGTGATACCGAACGGTGCGAGGATGTAGCCCAACTGCTGGAAGTTAAGGAAAATGTCCATTGCGGTTTTAATCCCACCGTCTTCATGCCCGCAGACGAGGATGCCGACTACCTTCGCCTCCGTCAACCCAGGTTTCTTCAGGTGATACAGGTTCTGCATGCAGGTGGTCCGGTCAAGGAATATCTTGAGGCGTGCAGACATCGTATTCCAATTGATCGGCGAGGCGAAGATAACAGCCTTCGAGGCGGCAAGCATCTGGTGAAATACATGCATATCATCACCAGGATTCCGGCATGGGTAATCACAGGATTGAGCCCTTACGGCATAGCAGCACCAGCAGTTATCGATCCGGTATTCGTTCAGGTTGAACCTCCGATAGGTGACTCCTCTTTCACGGAGCACCTCTTCGGCAACCTCGGTCATCACGCTCGTATTCCCTGCCCGGTGGGTGCTTCCGTTGATGAGCAGAACCTCGAATGGCTCTCCATCGTAAATGAACGGTACATGCTCTTTTTCATGGATGAATTCGCCGGACGGACTGTGACAATTGGGGCAACCCCGAGGAGGCTTCTCTCCAGTAAAGATAAAACCGCACACGGTGCACTTCCAGGTCACTATTGAGCCCTGGGTTTTCGTTTCATCAATTGAACTTACCATGCGTCTTCCTCATCTCAATGATTATTTGCATAGGTTAGTCACACTGAAATCACTTGAACGTGGTTCTGGAGGAAACGAAAATTTTCTGAAGTCATTAACAAGAGATGTTCTGGCAACAGCATTCCTGGCGGGCACCGGTTACGACATGCATCAGCAGGTCGTTGTGCAGTCGCGAGTCACTGAGCGTTTGAGATAGTACGATACACAGCGACGAGCACGATGCGGAGTATGGTGCGAGGAGCGGGAGGTAAGCAGCTGCCGGTGAGGAGTGAAACGACGAGACCGGAAGCGTCATCTTGCCACAATCCACCGCGAAGAACAGGCCCATGGTGTGAGCGGAATGGAGTGGAGTGAGCACCAACCGGAGCAGAACGAAACGAAATGGAGACGAGCACGATGGGCCGTCTACATCTCAAGCAAGATTCAGGTCATGTCATGAAATGGATAATCGCCAAACTTCCACCCGAAATGATAGGGTCTTTATTTCAGCTCAATATCACTCGCCATCTCTTCCAACATCTCTTCAGGGGTCCTTACGCACTCCTTCATCGATTTCCTGAAATTGTACATCATCATGAGGAACATCCCGATGCTGATGATGAGGATGGCCCAGAGGAACCAGTCCTGATGCTCCTTGAAGATCGGGAGCGATGCTACAATATACCCGAAGAGAACGAAACCGGTGACCCAGAGCACCCCCCCGACGATATTATAAATGAGAAACACCGGGTATTTCATCTTCACAATTCCAGCCACGAAGGGTGCAAATGACCGGATCCCTGGGACAAACCGGGCGAGGATAATCGTCTTCTTGCCGTACCGGTGGTAATATTGCCGGGTCATATCAATGTGCTTCAGGTCCACCAGGCACTTCTCCCGATTGACCAGCCAGTTTCCAAAGGAGGTCCCGATCCGGTAATTGACCGAGTCCCCAAGAATAGCGGCAATGGTAAGAATCACAATGATTACCCAGACATTCAAACCTTCTCCTGCGGCGAGAAAACCCAGAAGGAAGAGCAGGGAGTCACCCGGGAGAAATGGAGCGAACACCAGCCCGGTCTCGCAGAAGATGATGGTGAAAAGAATCGCATAAATCCAGATCCCATAGACTTCCATCAGCTGCGGAATCTGCTCCTGAATATTCAGGATGATGTCGGACAGTGACAGGAGATCCGGTAGAACCATGTCAAATATTGGGCAGTGCGCGATAAATAGACTGGCATAAAAATAGCCCCACAAGCTCCAGGGAAGGTTCCCCCTAAGACACAAAAATGGACGGGAGGCCGGCCTCCACTTCAGGCAGATTCTGAACCCGCTCTCCCTGGAATCCGAAGGAATGTAGTACTCCACCTGATGATCGGCCAGAGGAGGAGGACTGGTGCGGTGCATAGGATAATGAACATCCACTGGGCTCCCGTAAGCGGTACTGTCGCAAAGAGAGCACCACCGTACTGAACGATCAGGACCTGGATCACCACGATCCCTGCCATGATCCCGAAAAATGCGGGATTCCCTTTGAAGAACGGCGGCATGATGCCATTGATACCACGGCAATTGATCCCATTCCAGACCTGTGCCACGACAAAGGCTGCGAAGAAGGCCGTTGCCTGCTGTTCGGGGGTCTCCATGAACGGGAGGCCGAACACCACGGCCACCATCCCGACCAGGACATAGACCGCTGCGGTGATGAGGATCGCCCTGAGCATGTACGGAGTAATCACGGGGGCGTCCCGAGGGATGGGTTTCCGGTGCATCAGGGCGGGATGCGGGGCCTCTGAACAGAGGGCTAGGGCTGCGAGCGAATCCATGACAATATTGATCCAGAGCAGCTGGATGATGGTGAACGGTGGAGGGTATCCGAGCACTGGGGCAAGGAACGAGAGCATCGCCGCCGAGATGTTGATGGTCAGCTGGAATATCAGGAACCGCTGGATATTCTCGTAGAGCGCCCTTCCCCACCACACAGCGTTCTTGATGGTCGGGAAGGAATCATCGAGCAGGATGATATCGCTTGCCTCCCGTGCAACTTCGGTCCCGGCGATCCCCATGGCGAGCCCGACATCGGCATTGCGGAGCGCAGGGGCATCGTTCGTCCCGTCCCCGGTGACTGCGACCACTTCGCCGTTCCCCTGCAGAGCCTGGACCAGGAGAAGTTTATCGGAAGGCTCCGACCGTGCCATGACCTCCAGGCGCCGGGCGGCTTCGGGTCGCGATTCGTCGGGAAGTGACCGGAACTCGCTCCCGAGCATGACCGCCCCGCTGGTAAGGATTCCCGTCTCCCGTGCGATTGCTGCGGCGGTCTCAGGGCTATCCCCTGTCACCATCTTCACGGTAATGCCGGCCTCGTTGCAGGTCCGGACTGCATCAGGGACATCCGGCCGTACTTCGTCGCGGATACCCACATACCCGTCCCAGGTCAGGAGAGGAGGATTGGATCCATCGGCGGGCAGCTCGGCATGGGCAAATGCTAGCGTGCGCATCGCCCGGCCAGCGAGCGTCTGGATATGAGAGAGGTCTGGCGTGGGATTACACTGCCTGGCAACAATCTCAGGGGCACCTTTGACCAGGAGGAACGATGTATTCTGAAGGGATATTATCGTCGACATCTGCTTCTTGTTTGAATCAAAAAGCTCCTGGGTGACGGGCGGGTGAAGGGCCCTGATCTCCTGGTAGGAGAGCCCGGCCCGGTGGAGCCAGCGGAGAAGGGCTGCCTCGGTTGAATTGCCCACCGTCACGAGCCTTCCTTCCCGGGACTCGAGATCGGCAGTGCTGTTCACCGCTGCGTTCAGGGTGACCCAGCCATTCGGTGTGGTGGGGATTCCAGGCTGGAGATCCGGAAATTCGATCGATGACGCCACAACATCCATCTGGTTCATGGTCAGGGTGCCGGTTTTGTCGGTGCATATTACCGTGACCGAGCCGACAGTTTCACACGCGATCAAACGACGCACGAGACTGAACGCCCTAGTCATCTTCCGCATCGTGAGCGCCAGTGAGACCGTGACACTGACCGGGAGGCCCTCGGGGACCGAGACGACGATAATGATCACCGCGAACATGAAGCTGTCCAAAACATAGTGAGCGATTTCGGCCGGACTCCCTGTGAAGACACCGGTGAATATCCCCTCAATCATCAGGGTTGCAATAATCAGCCCCGCCATCAGGTACCCGAACTTGCTGACCAGTCCCGCGAGCCTTCGGAGTTTCAGCTGCAGAGGGGTCTCGGGGCGGGAGCCCTCGGCGAGATCCGCGGCTATCCGGCCCATTTTGGTGGCATCCCCCACTGCGCCTGCGATCATTCTCCCCCGGCCGGCGGTAACCAGGGTCCCTTTCAGGACCATCTCCTCGATTGCTTTTCCGAGTGGCTCGCTCTCTCCAGTGAATGCGGATTCGTCTACCTCAAAATTCGATGCCTGGAGGAGATACCCGTCGGCCGGGACCACATCGCCTGCTTCAAGGAGGATTAGGTCGGCCACTACCAGGTCCCGCATGGGAACCGTGGCCGCACGGTCGTCGCGGATCACTTTGATCCCCGTATCTTCCCGCATCGCGTTCAGGGCTTCGAATTCCCGGTTGCTCCTGTACTCGGTGAAAAACGAGATGCCGGTCGCGAGCAGGACAGCCATCACAATCCCGATGGTGTCGATGAGGCTTCCCCCTTCAATGACTGCCACGATCGCCGAGATGAAGACCGCGACAAGTAAAATACGGATGATCGGGTCGTTGAATTTGGAGAGGAATTGTATCCATAGAGGTGTTCGTCTCGGGGGAGTCAGCTCGTTCCTGCCGTGCTGTTCCCTCATGGTGAGAACAGATTCAGAAGAGAGCCCATGGGTACGGGCAGATTCTGGGAGGTCCCGGAAGGGGATCATTTCAGCAGCTATTATCCCTGAATGGTTTTCATCCTTTGGGCAGAACACCAGGGAAGAAAACCGTGGAGGAAATAGCTATAATGTATCATCGGGCAAAGTATTCTCGAAATGTCCTATCTGATCGAGATTGCGATCATCATCATCCTCATCGTCCTCAACGGTCCTCCCATCCATCGCATTGGGAACATAAAGTTCACCGCTCCGAGTAAATAGACCCGTCTATCGCTCCGCTGGTCCTCGGTTTTCTGGATATTGTTGACGGTCGACCGTGCTTCGCACCGTCTGCCTGTTCTTTCTTACTGGACTGATGATAGGTGGACGCCGTGATTTTCTCGCAGGCTCCTCATCACCGGCTGCCCTGTCCCGCTCCTCGCGGACCGTTCCCACGGACCGCTCGTCGCTGTTGTGAGAGGTGTCAGAAAAAAGAACGAAAACCTGCCTCTCTTGGTTTGCTGATATTTCCGTGATAATCGATGGAAGCAACTTGGGAGGTATTTGCAAAGACATATCCCCCTTCCCATTCTTCTTCACGGATGTTGTGATCCAGGATAAACTTCATGCAGGCGCTTATCGCCTCTTCAAGGGCTCCCACTACTTGGTAGTGTGAGCTGACAGACAACTCGGTATCACGAAATTTCTCTTTTGGTTCCTTTAACTTCATAATGACCACCAAGCGCCTGTTGATACTGCTCACCCCTGCCTTATCCTATAAGTGTGTATCATAATGGTAGTGAGGCTTTAAAAGACGTTTTATTCACCATTGGGCGAGGAACAGATTCTGAACGCCGGAATGATGGATGTGTGGAGCCTTTCTGAGGAACTCTGGACTCGAGGAGGAGTGGACGGAGGGAAGCGGAGATGAGCACGGTCGAATGTAGTGGGGCGTCTCTCCTTCCGGTGTTGGCTGTGGTAGGGTTAGTTAGAGAAATGGGTTACATACCATATTCATGCGCGACCCTCAATCGGGGCGCATTAAACGCTCCGTTCTACCTCCCACCCGCAGCATGCCCTTGGTTTTTTTCTCCCGTATTTTGTCTTTAAAGAGAAAATAAGGGGATTTCTGGGCGTCTCTCACTGCTCGCTTCGCTCGAGGCGAGGGCTCGGCCTACGGCAGGTTGACCGGGGCCCTGGTATCGCTCCGCTCCGGCGACGCCCTCACAGCGTTCGGTGGCGGCCTCCGCATCGCTGGTTTATCGGTTCACAGAATCCAAGCCTGTCGACCGTGCTCGTCTCCACTTCGTCTCGCTCGTACCGTCTCCCTGATCTCTTTTCCTGCACTATATTGCATGAGACGCCCGTGATTTCTTCGCAGGAATATAGACAAATTAAAATGTCACTTGTGTATACTGGAATTTTATGAAAGATGAAAACAACGAGTTCATCACTACTGTCGCGATCCTAACCCGGAGGTTGAGGGAAGGCAAGAGTTATGATGATTTCCGCAAGGCTTGGTACCATACCACCGGCTTCGGAGTCGAGGGAAAGGAAAAAGGGGGAAGCAATAAGATGGTTACTCTGATCAATGTGTTCGATCCGAGGGAGATCGTAGTCTTGGGTTTTGCCACAACTACGCTTGAACAGCTCAAGGACGCGCTTGATATCGATGTTACTTACCGGGGAGAGAACCCGATGGACAAAATCATCGAGCCAGAAATTGGGAGAAAATTTTGTGCCGTGATCTCGGAGGACGATTTTTCCGCTGTCGGAGAAATACCCTATAAACCACCAGGCGTTGCAGGAAAGGAAACGAATATGGAAGAATTTTACAAGAACTTAAAAGCCCTCGAGAGACTCTTTGAGGAAGCGTCAAAGAAACGCGATGAGATAAATGAGGCACGGAAAAGAGAAGAAAGACGGGGAAATACCTGAACTATCGGATATCCCTTGGAGGATAGAAGGTGCCCATTTCTTTTTTTCATCTGCTCACATATCGTTCCTGATCGCGACACCACAAAAATGGGAATGATCCGGAAAATAATAATGGATTGACTGGCAGTATAGCAATGTGGATGACTACTATGGCAACCTTCGTTCTTGTTCACGGTCACAATATGTCGACAGAAACCTGGAACAAACTTACCGTCGGAGATCCCATCCATACCGAAGACGGCCATCTGGGCGGCAGATATTGGGATGGAACCGTTTCTGCTCTCAAGGCACATAAGTACCGCGCTTTTGCGCCGACACTCAAGGATGAACACAGGAGCAATCTGACTGACCATATTGAACAAATTTGCACATTGATAGACGAAAATGACCTTAAAGATGTAATATTAGTCGGTCACAGCTATGGTGGAATGGTAATAACCGGTGTCGCAGCCAGAATACATGAGAGAATCCGCCGCCTGGTGTATGTTGATGCTGCATTACCTGATCCAGGACAATCATTATTTGACCTCATTGCCGCCTGCGGTTTTGACCCCACTTCATTCGCCAGACTGGGAACAGCCCCGCCCTTCCTGGAAAAGCTGCAGTATGACCCGCGAACAATTGAGTCGTTGCCGAAAACATTTATTCTGTGCACAAAAAGCAAGTTTTCTTCCTTAATAAGTGCCGGTGTTGCAAGGAAGAGAATTACCACTGGAGGAAAGGACTGGACCTATGTTGAGATGCCTGCATCGCACATGCCAATGGCCGACATGCCAAGTGAATTTTACAGAGTGATGCTGGACTCTGCCAAAGAATAGAAGCCGATATCATCGATTTGATGGCATCAGGCATCGACTTCAATGACAACGTCCGCGATCTCATTTGCCACTATGAGTTTCAGAGTAAAAATTGTTCCAACCAGCCGCACGGTCCATTCCTTATAAAAAATCCCTTGCCTCTTTTCACCTGCATTTCTGCGCGAGCACCAAGAGAATTGATTTACGGGCTCCGTTGCCAACCGGCTGGGACTTCAGAACTCTATGTTCAATTTTTCTTGACGAATAATTATTTTCCTTTAGCATCCTTGATGATCAAGGAGTGAACTTTTTCTCGTCAATATCCCCCGTCGGTGTATCATGAATCCATCATACCGTATTATGATACTTGAGAAGAATTATGGAAAAATTATCTCGAGGAGATCAAGTATACGATAGCACAGACATCCAGAATCCTCACGGGGATGTTTTTCATACCAGCCAGCGTAATCTTAATTCGAAATATCCATATTAGCACCATTAATGGGGTGAAGAGACGATTAAACCGATCACCTCCCCGCCCCAACAAAGGATACCTTCCAGTATTTTATATTCGAAGGCCCGGTCCCGCTATACCAGTGCTCACCGCCGTCTATGGTGTACATGATGACGCCCAGCGGCAAATCAGGAAATCTATCTATGAATTGAAGCCCTGCAACCCAGGCGATGCGATCGTCCATGCAGGTGATACCTTCAAACGAATAGAATGACGAAGGGCGGAATGACTGAACATCAACACTGCCATCCTCGGCAACCTGGACCTTGAAAATGTTCCCCGTAAGCATTTCATTCAGCACTACCCAGACCGTTTCCTCACTGGCAGCGCAGATATCGTCAAAATCATTTGCCCCCCCAACATTTTGGGCGACCTTGAGCCACTGATTGCCCCCATCAACGGTCCGGTAGATATCCGTATAGGGTCTGACAACGCTCCAGACTGCCTGGGTGCTGTAGGCACTGACTATAAAGGTTTGGGCATCGGGCATAACCTCGGGAAGGGGTTCCTGTCGCCAGGTTTCGCCATTGTCGGTGGTGTGGATGACATACCGTTCATCACCTGATTTGGTGGTGTCTGCAATCCATACCTCTCCATCACCGATGGCATCAATGCGATTAACTTCGGACATGGGCACGGTTGGATGGGGGACGATGGTCCATGTAGTGCCACCGTTCGTAGTATGAAGGACTCTCCCCCCCAATGAAACGGCCCAGGCTTCGCTGCGGCTGAGACCCTTCACACCCTTGATACCCCCCGCAAGGCCATCCGGAATGGTCTGTGCAACCCAGGTAGCACCTCCATCAGTGGTATGCATGATGGCACCTCGTGTATCGCTCCTGTTGTCGGAGCCCAATGCAACCCATGCCGTCTGGTCGTCAACTGCGCTGACGTCGTTGCCATGAACACCTGTCCAGGCAGATAAGTCGCCCTGCGCCTGCCAGGTCCGCCCGCCATCGACGGTGTGGATGATGGCTGCTGCATCGTTCTCATCCCAACCGGTAGCCCAGCCCACCATCGGGGTGTATTCGTTATTGTGCCACCGGTTCCCCTCGCCCAGGTCTGCAACGTCCATTGTGTTGTCATGGGCAGAGTTCCCTGTGATTACGTTATCATCTCCAGCAATTGCAATGCCGACCCCGTCATTGGTCTGCACTTCGTTGTTCATGATCCGGTTCCGTTCTGTACCGGCCATGAGGGAGATACCGTTCAGATGATTGTTGAACACTATGTTACCGAGGATCAGGTTGTCCCTGACGACCGCTTCCTGATCCCCTTCCAGGAGGATCCCGCTGCCGAACATAGAAAAACTGACGCTGTTAGAAATCACCTGGTTGTTTGTCAGGGTAGCGCCTTTGCCGGCTTCCAGGGCAAGACAGTCTCCCCCACAATTCTGTATCGTGTTTTTAGTGACAATGTTGTGGGTGAGGGCTGTTTCTGGTGCAGCACACAAAGAGATGCCATTGTGCCCGCATTGACCAATCGTATTCCCGACAATCGTATGGTGACCCTGGATTACCAGGTTCTCGCTCTCCGTGCCAATGGCAATACAGGTACCATACGGGGCCTCATCAATACGATTTCCGGACACCAGGAAACCTCTGCCATTTGTTATCATTATCGGGTTCTGGCTGATACCAACGAACGTGTTATCACGGATGACATTACCCCGGTTGATGGCACCAGGAGCCCCGGAGACAAAGATAATCCCAAGGTCAGCCTGCTCGATGGTATTGCCTTCAACGATGTTGAAGTTCGATCCACCATCAGAGTCCCTGCACACAATCGCATTGACCCCGATGCAGGTGTCGGTAAAAAAGATGGTGTTGTCCGCAAAGGTGTTGAAGCTTCCTTCGAACTTGATGCCCGGGGCGCACTCTTTCCCGCCTACAATGGTAAACCCTTGAATGGTGACGTGATCGGCAAGGACCTGAAAGCCCGCCGTATTCGGGGGCTCTACTACCACATCTTCGCCAGTAGCCATGATATAAAGATTATTTTTTATCACTGACACCGCTTCGGGATACGTACCGGGATACACAAGGATCCTGCTTCCCGGACTTGCGGCATCAACGGCAGCCTGGATGGTTTCATACTCCCGGCCCGGACCTGCGGTCAGCATCGTTCCTGGTCCTGCGGCAGTAACTGGTACTGCCAAGACAGCCAGTACCAGGAAGAGAATACAGGTCCATCTCCCGATGATTCTGGGAGTGATATACACCGTCCCCCTCATTTTATGACACCCCATTTATACTGTTACCCATTTAAACATCCACAATTAAATATTATATCCCGATGAAATTCCCTTCAAGAGCCTTATTGTATGTCCCGCCCAGGCTTCATCAGTAATATCAATGGAGAGACGACCTGGTGGAAAAGAATCAATTCTCAACACGTAGCAGGCTGACTCTATGATCTTCATGGAATAAGAGGTAATTGCTAATCATCCCTGTTCCCAGCAGGTGTTAATTTCAGATAGCCGAATCTTTCTTAGGTGTTTTAGTACCAGGATTGTGTAAACATACCTCACTTCAGGTCCGCGAGGCGTTGATTCTCTATATCTATCCGATTGATATATAGAAGACTATATTCTATGTCGAAATGTTATATATTCATTTAAATCCGTTTTGTATTCAGACCACCATGGTTCTGAAAAAGAGACAAACTGGATGTATCACTCTCGCACTCGCAGGAATTCTTGTTCTGGCACTTGTCGCGACCGGGTGTGTGGGAAACGAGCCAACATCGTCCTCCTCACAGGAACGAACATCGATAAAAGTGACGGGCTCAACAACGATCCTTCCTATCGCCCAGCTGGCTGCTGATGCATATATGGGAACCCACTCCGATGCCGATATCCAGGTCACTGGAGGAGGCTCCAGTGTCGGGGTCCAGGCAGCAGGGGAGAAAACTGCCGATATCGGGATGTCGTCACGTGATGTCAAGTCAGATGAACTGAAAAAATATCCGAACCTGGTGATCACCACGATTGGGAAAGACGGAGTTGCGCTTATTCTCCACCCGTCAAACACCATTACCAGCCTCACCACGACCCAAATCAAGGATATTTATGCTGGTAATTATACAAACTGGAACCAGGTTGGCGGCCCTGATCTGGCGATTGTCGTTGTAGGCAGGGACAGTGCTTCAGGAACCAGAGAGTTCTTCTCTGAGAAGGTGATGAATAAGGGGAACTACACCAGTATCCAACTCGAAAAGAACTCGAATGGTGCCGTGCAGCAGACGATTGCCCAGACGCCGGGAGCGATTGGATATGTCGGTCTTGGGTTCATCGACAATTCCGTTAAGGCGGTGAAGGTCGATACCAACGGAGCGTTGGTTGATCCAACAATAGCGAATGTACTCAGTGGCTCATACCCCCTCTCCCGGTCGCTCTACATGATTACCAACGGCCAGTCTACCGGCCTCGCCAAAATGTACCTTGACTACCTCCTCTCCCCGGAGGGACAGCGTATCCTATCAGAAGAAGGATTTGTGCCGGTGAAATAACTCCTTCCCACACTTTTTGATTATTTAATCCTGACAATCTGGATAGGCGGGTATCGATGGTGTATTGGTTCGGAAAAGGAAATCTGAGGACGCCAATGTCGAAACGCTCGAAAAAAACGGGGGCAGAAAAACCGAGCGTCCTCTTCCTCTGCACCTACAACTCTGTCCGCTCTCAGATAGCCGAAGGACTCATGCGATCACTCTGTCCCGATCGCTTCGAGGTGTTTTCTGCAGGTATTGCCCCCGCAGGACTTCATCCCCTTGCCATCAAGACGATGCGGGAGATCGGGATTGACATCAGCAGTCAACAAGCAAAATCAGTGCGGGATTTTCGTACGACACACTTCGATTATGTGATATCATTCAGCAACGAGTTACCCGATATCCTCGGGCGCAGGATGCCATCCGGAGAGACTATCCTTGTATGCCCGGTACAAAGCCCGTCCGATTTGTATCTTGATGAAATAGAGGCTCTTGCCGATTTCAGGGAATTACGGGAGTATCTTAAACGAATTCTGGAACATACCTTCGGTAATATCCCCTCGTCCCAGGAGAAATCTGCATGATGGTGGGAGAAGATCATCAGGGAACCTCATTATACTCTGAAGAAAAAAGTGCAGGCTCCTATCGGTTTTTAAACCGAACGTCCTATATACAGTCATCGGTGTGATGCATATGGCCTTGCCAGATATCAGGAACCGAATGGCCACTCCTGCAATCCGGAGAATCCAGGAGCAGGCAATTGGGTCGCTCTGGTTTATCTGTGCCATATTCGCAGTGCTCACGGTATGTTTCATTCTTGGCTACCTTTTCTACAATGGATATCCGGCATTTGTCCAGATTGGGCTCCAGGATTTCCTATTCGGCCTGGACTGGAACCCCACTGGCAGCCCACCAAGGTATGGGATTCTCTCACTGATTGTTGGAACTATCCTTGTGATGATCGGCGCCATGGTTCTCGCGGTCCCGCTCGGGATTGCAAGCGCCATCTTCATTTCTGAACTCGCTGGTCCCCGTCTCCGGACCATTATCAAACCCGCCGTTGAACTGCTTGCAGGCATCCCCTCCGTCGTATATGGTTTCTTTGGGCTTGTGGTACTTACCAACTGGATCCGTGTCTCCTTCGATGTCCCGACGGGAGAGACCTGGCTTGCGGGATCAATCCTTCTCGGAATTATGGCACTTCCCACGATTGTCAGCGTCTCTGAGGATGCGATCAATTCGGTGCCCCGTGAATTTAAAGAAGGCTCACTCGCTATAGGTGCCACTGGCTGGCAGACGATCAGCAAGGTGATCATCCCCGCGGCTCTTTCAGGTATCACCGCGGCGATCATCCTCGGGATCGGCAGGGCTATCGGTGAGACCATGGCGGTTCTGATGGTGACCGGGAATGCAGCAGTCGTGCCTGAACCTATCTGGAACGTATTATCTCCCATCCGCACCCTGACCGCAACCCTTGGTATCGAGACCGGCGAAGTCCCAATAGGGAGTCTTCATTACAATGCGCTCTTTGCGATTGCCGTTGTGCTGCTGATCATCACCCTTCTCATCAATTTATCAGCGACCTTCATTCTCAATCGTATTCGGCATGCTCAGACCGGAAGTGCCGAAATAAAACGATTGGTTTCTCAAGACACAAGTGTTCAAATCCGCCGTTTCTTGCGGTATGGTTTCCTTGGTATGGTTCTGTTGCTGGTTGCGGTTGCTGCCGGAATTCTCCCCTGCCTGGTGCTGCTTGTTGTGGTGATTACACTATCCCTCCTATGGAAGAGGATTTCCCCGAAGAGTACCCAGAAAATAGCCTATTCGTGCATGTTCGCGGCGGTAGGTATCGTTCTAGCCGTACTTAGCATCATCCTTCTCGATATCATTGTAAAAGGACTCCCTGTGATCTCATGGGAATTCATTTTCGGGTATCCATCCAACCTCGGCAGGGCTGGCGGAATTTTCCCAGCGATTGTCGGGACCATCTACCTGGTAATCGGGGCAATCATGATCGCTCTGCCGATTGGTATCGGGGCGACGATTTATCTTTCCGAGTATACCAGGGAAGGCCTGGTAACCAAAACTATCCGGACGGGGGTAGATCTCCTGAACGGCACTCCTTCGATCGTATTTGGTCTCTTTGGATTCGCATTTCTTGTCATTTTTGTAGGGTTAGGGGTGTCGCTCCTGACCGGCTGGATCGTTCTCGCCCTCATGATCCTCCCGACCATCATACGGACCAGCGAGGAGGCCCTGAAGAGTATTCCGAATGCAGTGCGCGAAGGCAGCCTGGCGCTCGGGGCTTCGAAATGGCAGACTATCCGGAAAGTGGTCCTTCCTGCAGCCGTCCCTGGTATCATCACAGGAACCATCCTCTCAATTGGTCGTGCCGCTGGTGAGACTGCCCCTATCCTGTTCACCGCGGTGGTATTCTCCACTCGTTTTCTCCCGAGCTCGATATTCGAACCGGTCATGGCCCTCCCCTATTACCTTTACATCCTCTCCACAAGCATCCCTGGCGCAAAGCAATATGCCTATGGAACAGCCCTTGTGTTGCTGGTCATTGTAACCCTGTTCTATGGGGCTGCAGTCCTGCTCCGCACCCGTTTCCAGAAATCCATCAGATGGTGATCCCCTTGCATCTCGCGGTCATTGAAAATTCAGGAATCAAAACAGGAAACCCAGAAATCCCTTCAGTATCCGATGCCTCCAATCCAGTTATCGAAGCGCGTAATCTCAATCTCTGGTTTGGTGATGCCCATATCCTGAAAGAGGTCAGCATGAAAATCCGGCGGAACAAGGTGACTGCCCTGATAGGGCCGTCAGGATGCGGAAAATCCACACTCCTCCGGTGTTTCAATCGGTTGAACGATCTCATCGATCATACGAAAATTTCGGGTGAAGTTACCTTTGACGGGGAAAACATCTACGCGAATGGGAACGATGTCGTGCTCTTGAGGAAAAGGATCGGCATGGTGTTCCAGAAACCCAATCCCTTCCCGAAGAGTGTTTATGAGAATATTGCCTATGGACCACGGGTCCATGGGATTAACAACAAGAAGGAACTCGACCGGATCGTTGAGAAGAGCCTGAAAGATGCAGCTCTTTGGGAGGAGGTACGGGACCGGCTGAACAATTCTGCCCTTGGTCTTTCCGGGGGACAGCAGCAGCGCCTCTGCATCGCCCGAACCTTGGCGGTTGACCCGGAGGTCATCCTGATGGATGAGCCATGTTCGGCACTTGACCCGATCGCAACTGCCAAGATCGAGAACCTGATTGAGAAACTGAAGCAGCAGTACACGGTGATCATTGTCACCCATAACATGCAACAGGCAGCGAGGGTCAGCGATGATACCGGATTTATGTATCTGGGCAAACTTATCGAATGTGGAACAACCACACAGATATTTGAACACCCCGAAGAAGATCTCACCGAGAATTATATCACCGGACGATTCGGATAGGAGTGACCATGTCGGAAAAATTCCATGCAGAACTCGATCAGTTGAAGCATGATTCAATCGAAATGGCACGGTTCGCGCGGATTATGCTGGCTGACGCCGTGCAAGCATTAATCCTTGAGGATATCCCACATGCCACAGAAGTAAAATCCCGGAAGAGAGAGCTCCGGGATCGCACCATCAGCCTCGAGGACCGTGCTTATCAGCTGATTGCCTTGTACCAGCCCATGGCCAAGGATATGCGGGTAATTGTGTGTATCCTGAAGATCATTGCGGGAGCCGAACGTATCGGGAGATACGGGAAAGATATTGCAAGTATGACACGGCATATCCAGGATGAGCCGATTTCCCCTCATCCTCCTCCCCTCCCTAATATGGCCTCCCTGGTTACCACCATGATTGATGACGTAGCGACTGCCTTTGAAAAGGAGAATCTGGCTTTAATTGAAGATTTATCCTCACGTGATGATGTGATCGACGACCTGTGGCATTCAATGTTCCGGCAGACTCTGACGATAATGATGGAGAATCCAAAGACTATCACCCGGTACACCTCATATATCATGGCAGCCCGGTACCTGGAACGGTGCGCAGATCATGCCTGTAAAATGGCTGAAAATGTTCATTACGCCATGACCGGTAACCGGATCGAGATCAAGTGATAGTAAGGAGCAGTCCTTTGTAAATATCGCCTTAAATTAAGAAAGCATGAGGGATTGAACGTGATGATGATGCTAAAGCAGCGAGTCCTCTTCATCTGTGTTCATAATTCGATACGTTCACAGATTGCTGAAGGCTACATGAATACCCGCCTCGGGGACCGCGGTTCGAAGCGTTCAGTGCCGGGATGCAAAAAACAAGAGTTCATCCAATAGCAATCGAGGTTAGGGAGGAAGTTGCCATTGACATATCCGGGCAACAGTCAAAGACGCTTAATACGTTTTTAGGAGAATCGTTTGACATCGTAGTCACCGTGTGCGATCCGGCACAAGGATCCTGCCCCTTTTTTCCGGGAGCAACGCGTTTAATTTACCGGAGTTTCTCCGATCCCTCATAATCTTCAGGTTCAACGGAAGAGGTCAGGAAAGAATTTCGCAAGGTGGGGGATGAAATAATCAATTGGATTGAAAGGGAATTTCATCCGTGATGCCCGTTACAAGCAAGTATCATTTCTGCTTGGGAAAAAAGAGTATCGATTCTTACGCTGATGAATGCCTGATCGCGATATCAGAAAGAACATCGGCAACATCTTCGCAACAATCGGTTGCCATTTCAAGATAATCGTAGATATCCTTCAATTTGATAATGGCAATTGCATTGTCAGTATTGAACAGGTTCGTCATAGCCTTTGATAGCTCGTCATCGGCGAGATTCTCTAACCGGTTTACCTCGATGCACCGTTCCTCGATATATCGTGGATCTTTCATGGATCTCATTGATTTCACGGCTGCCTCGATCTCTATGGTTGATAGGTGAATGAGTTTGGCAAGTTCAATCATGTAGCTATCTGAGGAATGAATCCCGTAGTATAACATCCGTTGGATTGTTCCATCGACATAATCAAGCACCTCATCGAGAGCAGATGCAAGCTTGGATATGTCTTCAGGATCAAAAGGCGGGCGAATCCTCTTGTTGAGCCGCTCATAGATCTCGTGCGTGATCTCATCACCGGTGTGTTCAAGTACTTCGATCTCCAGACGTTTCTCCTTGATACTGGTAAAATTCTTGGTAAGGTCAAGAAGCTGGCGGGCTGCCTCTGTGACATTTACTGCCTGGCGTTCGAGCAGATCGAAATACACCTTGTCAGGAGGCATGATCAAGTGCTTGAGGCTCATAAGGAAACCACATGTGTATGGATAAGGCACCATAAAAAAATAATGGTCCAGTATTGAAAATGATACCCGCTAATGAGAGATCTTCTCATATACGGGCAAAAGCTGGATGATGTATCCCCACTTTTTGATCATCATCCATGAGTTAAAAAGAAATCTATAGATGTGTATTGATTTTATTGAGAAATACAGATATCAAGAGAATGTGGGGCACTCATGGAAATCAGAAAAGTTCAGATAACGGGTGGGTCATCCTACGTCATCACGCTTCCGAAGGACTGGGCTGAGGAGCAGAATATCCAAAAAAATGACCCATTAGGATTACTCGCCCAGCCGGATGGCACACTCCTTGTTACCCGGGACATTACAGAAGGTCAATTCCAGCGGGAGAAGGTCTTCTCTCTTGCGGATATCAATGAACCAGTATATCTGTTCAGATTATTGGTGGGATCGTATATTTCCGGGTTTACTGGCATCCGTATTACCTCAAAGACAAGGATTCCTGTTTCAATGCGAATGGTCGCACGGGAATTTACCCAGATGGCGATCGGGTTTGAGGTAGTTGAAGAGACGGATATGACGATTATTTTAAAGGACCTCCTCAATCCATCAGAAATGCCCTTTGAAAATACGATCAAGCGGATGTTTGTCATCGTCAAGAATATGCAGATTGATGCGATGTCAGCGCTTGAAAACGGGGGAGACCCGGGAATTGCTGACGATGTTATTAAGCGTGACAACGATGTTGATCGCCTCAACTGGTTAATCGCCCGGCAGACAAACATGATCCTGAAAAATGCACGGCTCTCCCGCAAAATGGGGGCTCCGACCAGCAAGGTAGTAAATACCTACATCATCAGCCGCATCATCGAGCGGATTGGTGACCATGCGGTGCGGATTGCGGAGAATGTTAAGAAAATTTCAGGTAGTCAGATCAATAAGGACGTACTGACATCTATCATGAAGGCAAACAATCTCGCCATCTCCCTTTTTGATAAGAGTATTGTTTCGTTCTTCAACAGTGATCTCAAGGGATCAAACAAGAATATCGAACAGGTTGAGAAACTCGAGGAGCTCTCCGAAAAAGTTGCCCTACTTGCCATGAAAGAAGAACCCTCCATCGCTATTCCCCTTCGGTCTATTGCAGAGAGTATACGGAGATCTGGGGAATATGCGGGTGATATCTCAGAGAGCATAATCAATTATCTTATCGAAGAAAAGCCATGAGAATTGGGCATTTCTTCTATCTCTCTCCTTTAATCGATATCCTGCCTTTTGTCTTCAATCATAACAACTTCTTTATATCCGCTCCCCTATTTTACCTTCAGGAGAGATTCGGCGATACCTGCAGGCATCACCCAGTCTCGGGATACTACCGCCATGATCGCCAAAAAGACGATGATCCAGGAGCTTGGGGAGGATGAGCTCATCCTGCCGACACTGGTAAATAATGCCCTTGCTGCAAATGACCGGATCAAATATTTCTTTACGCTGCTGCAGGCAGCCCGTCTCCATGCCATCCAGCCTGGAAGGGAGACCTCGAATCTGAAAGCAGAACGAGAGGCAGCCGGAGTGGATGATCCGATGTTCGATCGAGTTGTTGCCGATAGTGTGATGGTAGGAAAGGATACCCTGCAGATCCCTTACGCCCCCCGGATCCTGTCAGGTATCCGCTCGTCCCTTGCGGAGATGGCAGCCCCTCTCCCTGTATATGACGAAGGGAAGGGCGAATTCTTTCAAAAAAGGGTGGCACTCCTTGCTGAAGGCATCCCTTCCGGAGAGAACGATCTCATCGCTGATGAGGTTATCCAGAGAATTACCGCGGGTGATGAAGGAACGATCGACAGTATCCACCTTCTTGTAATGGACATCCACAAAGAGTTAATCGCTCTTCAGGGAGATCTCGCGAGTGAAGTTATTGACGGGGCAATGGCGTACCTCCTTCACGATGAAGATCGAGATCTTGTAGCGTCATTTATGGCCGGCCTGAAAAGAACCTCTCCATTACGATTCGATCACCCCGGGCTTGGAACCACGGCTACCAGAAGCAGGGGAACACTTGTTATCCAGAATGATATCGGGATGACCGATGCTCATGTCCTTGTGGTGAATGTGAAAGAACCCACGGTAACGGTGATCTACACCGATATCCATATGCCCCGCCTCCAGTTCTTCCAGGGGCTGTTTGATGAACAGGGGATGACGTGGGAGGACACCCTCTCGAAGAAATCTGGTGACCAGTTCGAGGCGAAGATCTACCACCTGTCGGTTGGAACATACCGGGCTGGGAGCAGGGAGGATCTGGAAAGGTTTCTGAAATTCCTTGGATCAAGGCTTGTATTTCTGATTGACTGGAACCGTGCAAGAAAACGTCTCCGTACCTTCCTCCAGAACAGGGATGCCTCGGCCGTCCTCAGGTGGGCAGCAGATAACGAATACGGCCATATGGCGTTTCTCCTCCTTGGAGGGGAGAAGATTATTTTTGAAGCCCTCGAGCTTGCCTCAAGGGTTCCCCTGCGATACGGGGAACCCCTCCACCAGATACTTGGCAGAGAACGGACTGTTGAGTATTTCAAGTGGGTGCTCAAGACCGCCTCAACGGGTTTGCGTGCCGGACATTCGCGGCTGCTGCTCCAGGACGAAATTAAGGCGGAGCTCCTCCGGTATTTCAGGACCGCTCATGAGAATCTCATGGAGATCTGCGAAGAGCATACCACGCTTACCATTGATGTTGCCATGGTACTCCGGGATTCCCTCATCGTGATCATCCGGGGGGAGGATGGGGATTATCTGACCAGGAATGCAATGCGGGCGAAGCGGTTGGAGAGTGAGGCAGATGCCCTCGTTATCAAGGTCCGCAGCCTCTCCCGGCGTATAGAGACAGCGACGTTTTATGCTGATCTCATCAACGTCACCGACGATGCTCTTGACTTTCTTGAGGAAGCGATGTTCCTTTCAACGCTTATTCCCCGGGTGACCTCGTCAAAGAAACTGACAGGTGAGATGGTGGACCTTGCGGAGATTGCAGTGAAAAGCAGCCAGGAATTTTTAAAAGCACTCATGGCATCGCAGAATATCCACAGGGGATATACCCGTGATGACATGCAGGATTTTCTCCAGGCGGTCGACAGGGTTATCGGGTACGAACGGGAGTGTGATGAAGCCCTTCGCCAGTCAGAAAAGAGTATCCTGACACAATCCACCGATTACCGGGAGATGATGATCTTTTTTGAAATCGCCCGGACGATCGAGGAATCCACCAACTCCCTCATGAAAGCGGTGTACGGCATCAGGGATAGCATCCTCGAAGGAATGAACCGTTGAGAAGAGATGATCCCTATAGCAAAATCAGGCCGTCGGCTGGTAAAGTTTGGTCAGGGTGTCCGGGACGAGGTATCTTCTGCCGAGTTCGGCAACAAAGCGTCCGGCCTCGCGACAATGGCACAGATGGGGATCCCGGTCCCGCCCGGATTCTCTCTCTCTCTCTCAATATGCGAAGAATATTACCGGAAAGGCAAAACACTGCCTGATGATTTCTCAAGTCTCCTCAACGAAGGGATAGCTTTTTTGGAGAAGGCAAGCGGTTCGATGTTTGGGGGTATGCGACGCCCCCTGCTCGTTTCTGTCCGATCGGGAGCTCCTGTGTCAATGCCGGGGATTATGGATACTATCCTTAATGTAGGACTGAACAGAGAGACCCTTCGTGGATTGATATTTTTATCGGGCAATCCGCGGTTTGCCTGGGATACTTATCGCCGATTTATCCTTGAGTTTTCAAGGGTCGTTTTCCGGCAGGATCCAACCCCCTATCATCAGGCGCTCAGAACTATGCTCGATTCCGAAGGTGTTACCGAGCCAATCGAACTCAACTCCGGGAGCCTTAAAAACCTTGCCTTCCTGTACGAACGTATATTCTCAACCGGAATCGGAAAGCGGTTTCCTTCCAATGTGCATGAGCAACTGGCTTGTGCTGCTGAAGGAGTGATCCGCTCCTGGACCCATCCGCGTGCAGAGGCGTTCCGTCAACTCAACCTCGTGAAAGAGGCAAGAGGAACAGCGGTGACTATCCAGATGATGGTGTTTGGCAATATGGGGGCCCGTTCAGGAGCAGGAGTAGCTTTTACCAGGAATCCCTGGCTGGGCACCAGGGGGCTCCTCGTCGATTTTAAATTCGGTGCACAAGGGGAGGATGTGGTATCAGGGGATCAGTCAGCGGCCAGCCAGGCAGAATTTGCCCGGGCTATGCCGGATGTCTTCTCGGCCCTTGCAGAGATTGGGGGGAGACTTGAATTTCATTACCGGGATATGCAGGATCTCGAATTCACCGTTGAAGAAGGAAGACTTTATATTCTGCAGACACGTTCCGGGAAACGATCCCCTTACGCAGCGTTAAAAATAGCCGTTGCTCTCTGCCAGGAAGGACTCATCTCCCCGGCGGATGTATTATGGATGCTCCGGGATGTGAATCTTGATTCCATCACCGTGCAGGAAATAAAATCGGGTGATTATCCTGTGGCAGTAGGTATCCCTGCATCAGCCGGTATTGCAACGGGCACGATCGCCTTTTCCGGAGAACGAGCTGAAGCGGTTGCACGTCAGGGAATTCCTGTTCTCCTTGTCAGAGAGACCGCATCTCCGGATGACCTTCCGGGTCTTTCGTATGCACGAGGACTCCTTACCCGCCGGGGTGCCCGAACCTCCCATGCTGCAGTCGTAGCAAGGCAGATGGGAAAGATTTGTGTCGTTCAATGCGAGGCCCTCGAGATTGATTATCCTCGTGGACGTTGTACCCTTAGTGGACATGATCTAAAGGAAGGATCAGTGATCACTATAGACGGGAGTTCGGGCAATGTTTACCTCGGCACAGTAGAATCGACGGAAAAATGTCCCGAGGAGCTTATCAGCATCGTTCGGAATTGGGAACGGGAACAGCAATTATAGGCCGTTCAGGGAGGTTTTCTCTCCAGTTTGCCGGCCATGAACTTCATGAGGGGATACACACCGTCAGTCATGGGATGAACCTCAAAAAACTTATCAAATTCGTATATCCCGATTCCCTGCCGCATCAGAAATGCCTGATAGGCCGCGATTATCCCTGCAGCCGGTCCTACTGACTCCACACCGCACAGATGCCCGGTCTCAGGATCCACACTCACCTTAGCAAAGCCAGTCATTCCCGAAGGTACAGCCCAGAACGTGCCCGGCCCTGCAGGGCCTGGAAGGGATGCAGTTGCTGCACATGAGGTATCGGTTTCCACGAATGCATATTCATTAAACAGGCTCATGGACTGGGGAACTGCAGCGTAGTCCATGACCTCGTCCCTGCCAAGGATATTTTGAGCTGCGACAAACCCTTCACGCCTTGCAACGGGAGTAAGGTGGGGAGAACCGGTCACATCACCGCATGCATAAATCCCTTTCGCACTGGTCCTCATTCGTGCGTCCACCACGATCTCGCCGTTGCTTCGTTTCTCGATTCCATGGATCATTTCAGACCGTGGGATAAGGCCCGCCGCGATGAACACCGCGTCACAGGGTATCTCGTAGGCTCCCTTGCTCCCTTTCAGGTGGACCTGTGAGATGGTCTCTTCCCTTTCGATGGAGATGAGTGAAGTATTTTCATGGATAGATGTGTTTCCCAGTTCCTTTCTGATCATTGGGATCAGCTTCGGATCAAGGTTTTTCAGGAGGCCGCTCCTGCTCACCAGGTGGACATGGGTGCCGAACTCCTGGAAGATGTATGAGAACTCGGCGGCCATGATGCCTCCTCCAATAATTACCATCTCATCAGGGAGACAAGACATCTTGCCGAGAGTGTGGGGTGTATAGACTCCCTCTGTATTGATGCCCGGGACCTCCGGTATGGCAGGACGCGACCCTGTTGCTGCAATGACTGCATCGGCTGCGAACCTTTCACCATCAATAAAAACAGATGTCCCGTCAATCCGCCCTTCCTTCCCATACACGATACTCACTCCCGAACCACGTGTTTCTGCATCGAGTATTCCAGCAATCTTGTCCTGAATCGCCTTCATTTCATAAAGAAGGGCAGGGAACCGGATGCGAGGGACATTTTCAATAACTCCCAGGTCCTCCAGGCGTCGTGCAGAGGTGAGTACTCGTGCTGCCTCGTTGAGAGCGCAAACCACCATGCATCCGTAGTGGAGGCACTGGCCGCCGATACCATTCTTTTCTATCAGTGTGACGTCAAGCCCGCCAAGAGCAAGGGTGATAGCAGCTGTTCTCCCTGCCGGTCCGCCGCCAAGAACGACAATCATGGAAACGACCTAGAGGATCTCCACACCCTCATCCATAGGGACAGCGAGGATCTCCCCCGTAGTAGCATTCACTTCAATGATCTTCTTGCCCCTCACCTGCCAGACAGGTACGTATACTGATGTAACTTCGAGCTGGATGTTCTTGCTCTCTGGTTTGATCACTTTCTCCTCGTAGAAAATAGCATCCCCTTTTACCTGCTTGATCCTGACCTGTCTAGTCAGCATATCGACAAGGTCCTTGAATATCTGATCAGAGGCAGCCTCCTTAGATATTTTGGGTTTCACCACCTCGGAATCTGCAGGGGCCTCCCTCTCGGCAACAGCACTCCCGTCCAGCTCTATTCTAAGTCCGTTGATAGCGTTGATGGCTCCCACTCCCTCGCCATCAAACAAAACCTTGTGATCCTTATACGTCTGCTCACCGGAACTGACATAATGGAAGTACCAATGGGGCATAAACCGGAGGGTGGGCTTTCCTGCTACCCCCGCTATCTTTTCAGCGGCCTGCATACTTACTTTTATGGGGAGATGTGGTATCGTAATTCCAGACCCTGTTTCTTTCTCGGGTTCAATCTCTTTTGAGGAGAGAACCTCCTTCTGTACAGAGGCAAACGAGAGGGAGAGGGTTCTCTCAAGGACACGTGCAAGCGCAGATTCACCGGAGTACCTTACAAACTCGTGTACGCCCCAGACAATGCAGTTCTCTGTTTCTATCGTCTCTTCAAGGGTAAATACAAGTTTTCGGCACTCCATCTCCTTATCATCAACTTTAAGGCTGAAGCGGGTGCGGTCAAACTCTTCAATCTCAGCACCGTCGTTTGAGCAGAGAACAAGGAGTACTTCTTCTTCACGTATCGCTGAAAAATCGAAAGGAGCTTCCACCTCCTGCACTTCAAAACCCGCAGTTTCCAGTATCGACTTGACTGCAATTCCTGCATTTTCCCGCAATTTTCCGTCCATCAACCATACATTTCCTTCATCTTATAGAACAATTTTTCTATTGCGTGATCGATGAATTAGTGATGAATCTTCCCCTGAAGTTTGTCAGTCATAAAATTGAAGAGTATGCATTACAGGTCACCTACGATCCCAGAAAGGGTTCCGGCAGGTTTGTGTACAACCTGTCCCTGATCGATTCAAAAGACCTCGAGAGATCCATTGCCGTTTACAAAGATGCATTCAAAGCTGGAGTATGCGTGAGTGGGCTTGTCAGGTTTGCTTCAAGCGGGGAAGAGATAGGGGATTTTACAATTCCTGCAGACAAAACAGGGATTATCACGGTGTGCAGCACGACACTGGATGGGATCCTGATGCACCGTGGGGTTCCATTGAATCCCATAGGCGGCGGGGTGGTTGAGATTGAGCAGCGGATACCACGGAGGTTCACCCACCTGATCCTCTACCAGCATACCACGATCGATCCCCTCCAGGTGCTGATCGCCCAGGAGATAACATCAATTACTGATGTCATGCGAAAAGGAAGCGGGACTATTCTCGCAAATATAAGGGAATGTCACATGGAAGCTGAACATCTTGTTGGGCAGGTGATAGACGATCTGACAGGATCGCCTTTTACCGGTATACTTGACATCGGACCCCCGAATAGCCCGGCGCTTGGAGTCCAGGTCAGCCCCCAGTATATGGGAATTGTGGCATTGGGTGGCACCAATCCGATGGCCGCCATCAGGGAAGCAGGAATTGATGTGACGATTCATGCAATAAAAGGGCTGCTTGATATTGGGACCATGTCAGAAATACTCGATTATTGACCGTTTGTTATCCCCAGTTCAGAAAAAAATTCCAGTACATGGTAAAAAAACGGACGAATCCCACGGATTCTGAATAGAGCGCGGTGAATCCCTCGTCCTTCGAACCCATCACCACCATTGCTTTTTTCTTATCGACAATAAAAACACACCCGGCCTGCCAGTTTGTCACCGGTTCTTTCTGAATCTCCATTGGGGGGGCTTTCACCAGTACATTAATTTGTCCTGGAACAGGTCCGGACCAGCCATCGGTGATTATATCAATCTTCACCTCTTTTTTGAGAGAGAGCAGTCTCTCAACCAGTTCTCCCTTGAGATGGTCCCAGTAAAAGATTATACGAACATTCTCATCGGCTGCTTGGAGCATCTCCAGTAATCGGAGTCGGATGTGATCACCACCATGGATGCTCCAGATCAATTCCTGATCCCCTCGTGCTCTCCTTACCGATTGGGAATAGATCCGGTTCAGGATCGTTTTGGCTCTGGCAGCATCATGCTCAACCGAGCTGAGTAGACTTTCGATCGCATCATCCGGGCGTTCGGGATTAAACCGTCTGGGTGAGGTATTTGAGACTGATACCAGTTGTTTCTGGGAAAGGCGTTCCAGCACGGGGTAGACCGATGCGCGGGGAACTCCCGAGAGCTCGTGTATCTCGGTTGCCGTGGCCTCTGATGCCTGGAGAAGGGCGATGTATACCAGCGCTTCATATTTTGTAAGCCCCAGGGATTTTAGTGATTCCGCTAATGCCACCGTTTGAGCAGCCGGTTCAGCCATTAAATACATATAAATAGGTTCCGCTATTAAATGTTGTTATCATAATAACAACAAGTGAAATATTATGAAAATCGCTCGTTTTGTAATTCTGGTGGTTTTTTTTGCTCTAATGTCCTCTCCGGCAATGGCCGGGACAAAGTATTTGTCTGGCGGACCTGATATCACAGCAGCTATCGCCGGGACAAACGAGTTCTCACCTGGGCAGGATGCAGCCTTCAAAGTAAATGTTGAAAACGGTGGGCTCATCGACATCAAGTTTGTTCAGTCCGGGATTGTTGAGAGGGATGACCTGCCCAATACCGCGAAGCTGGTACGGGCAACCCTGCTTCCTGGCGATGCACCACTGACCATCAAATCAGATCCCCAGCTGGTAGGGGACATAGGTGGGGGGAAAAGTGTGCAGGTCACGTTTTTGGCAAAGGTAGATGAAAATGCACCCGCGGGCGCATATATTCTCCCCCTCGTTCTTGAATATACGTATCTGAGAAATGCCGAACAGTACGGTCAGGACAGTATTACCTATACGTATAAGGAAGTGAACGAGACTATCGACCTCCCTATCACAATAAAACCCGAAGCATTTGTTGCGGTGGAATCCTTCAGTGCCGAGCATCTGAATGCTGGAAATGAGGGGTATCTGGTGATGCATTTGAAGAATATCGGCCATGTAAACGCGTCATCAGCTATTGTCAAGATTGCCCGAAACGGCAACAGCCCCATAATTCCGACCGACAGTAGTATCTTTATTGGCGATTTTCCGATCAATGGAACGGTTGACCCGAGATTTAAAGTCTCGATATCAAGCGAGGCTGGTGGCCAGAGTTATCCGCTGGATGTCTACATTGTTTATGAAGACGAATCAGGATCCCCGATGACGTCAAAGATGACAACCATCGGGATACCTGTCTATGGCAAGATCAGCTTTGTGGTAACAGGAAATCCCAGACCGATAATCGCGGGAGATAAACAGGTAATTGAGGTGATCTATCAGAACACGGGATCAGGGATAGCATACAATGCCCAGTCGCGTATCAGTGCGGTGGATCCGTTCACCAGTAACGACGATACCGCGTTCCTTGGTGATCTTGCCCCCGGAGAATCCGCAGTTGCCCGGTATGAGATGAGCGTTGATAATTCAGCAACCCCGAAAGAGTACGGTCTCGATTCTGAAATACGGTACAAAGATGCCCTTGGAAACAGTCAGATCTCCGATACCATGAAAGTGGAAGTAACCGTTGAAGAGACCTCCCCCGTTATGACGATCCTGATCATTTCGGTAATAATCCTGGCTGTAATAGCGGCAGGTTATTATTTCTTGATAGTAAAAAAGAAGAATTAATGCTTGGCTGGTCCGGCCCGCTGCCTGAACCTGAAATAAGGGATATTGAGGATATGCGGCTGGTGCTGGCCACTCCTGACTGCCAGGAGGCCGGCCCTCTTTATTTTATGTACCGCGATCTTGCCCTGAATGACTGTGACAGGCAGTGGCTGCACTCACAGCACCTGCGATATGATATTACTGCGATTGTCTCACGCGATATCTGCGGCGAACGGGTGAAGACCAAAGGGCATTATCATCCCTTATCCCCATCGGGGGTGGGGTATCCTGAGGTCTATGAAGTCCTCCGTGGTCATGCACATTATCTCCTCCAGGAGAGAAATCTTTCGAACGTTATCATCGTGGATGCCCTGGAGAAGGATCTCATAATTGTGCCTCCCGGATATGGCCATGTCACCATCAATGCGGGAAACAGTGATCTCATCATGGCCAATATCGTGTCAACAGATTTTGAGAGCCAGTATAGAGAGTATGAGAAGATGGGGGGTGCCGCGTATTATGAACTTACCGATGGCAGGTTCATAAAAAATCCGGCATATTCCTCTGTCCCTGCGATCCATGTCGTGGAGGCAGGACACCTGCCGAAGGTGCAATTTTCCAAGGATGGTCTTTATGAGGCGATCGGGACCGACACGCTCGACTTCCTGAATAATCCCGATCTGGGTTTGGATCTCTTCAATGAAGTGTTAAGAGGTTAGGTGGATTCTCCCGTTTGTGGCTGCTTCTTTTCACAAGGGATAGTACCTTTTCTTCAACTGGGTTGGTGCTCACCCAGCTGTTCTTTTCGAGCGCTTTCAACGCCGTGTCTATCTCCGGATAGGTAAGCCCGATATCAGCTTCATCACTCTGCCCTGCCCAGAGGCCTGCGGAGGGAGTTTTGTTGATGATCGGTTCAGGAATCCCCAGTTCATGTGCATACTTGAAAATTTCTGTTTTGTACAGATGGAGAATCGGTTGGAAATCGGCTGCGTTATCTCCACATTTGGTACAGTATCCGAGCAGGTATTCGGTCCTGTTCGATGTACCGCATACCAGGCGGTGCTCCCTGTTTGCATGATAATAGAGTATCACCATCCTGGTTCTCGCCATGATGTTTCCGAGAAGATACGGATCTTCCACATACCCGGGCATCTGGCGGTATGATGAGAGGACAGGCTCGATGCTCATAACCTGATGATGCATGCCAAGGCTCCTGCAAAGGTCAGCTGCATCGTGGATGTCCTCATCTCTTGTTATCGAGGTGGTGAGAGTGTAGCCATACACCCGTTCCCCTCCGAGTGCCCTGCAGCACAGCACCGCAGATACAGCAGAATCAATCCCTCCCGATATACCGATAACGATACCCGTGGCACCACTACTCCAGATAACGTAGCGGATCATCTGCTCGATCTTCCCCAGAAAACATCCATGATCAGTATCCATAGTTGGCTCCTAAATGATCCGCATCAACTCTTTGATATCAGTTGGATTTCCCACTGCGATGATGGCATCCCCCCGCATGAGCATCTCGTGCGGTTGCGGTTTGACTACCGATCTCGCCTCTCCCTCAATACCAATGATGCGTACACCTGTCTTCCTCTCCACTCCCCCAATATTGTTTCCTGTACCATCTCCTACCGATTTTCTTACGACAATCTTGCCATCCGGGAGGTTCAGGATAACATGCACGATCGCTGAAAGAACCACCCCCCCGATAATCTGGCCACCAATTGAGGGGAGAAGTGCTACATAGTCAGCCCCTGCCCGGTATAGTTTATGTACCGATTCCGGCTCATTGGCACGGGCAAGGATCCTGATTTCCGGATTGAGATTCTTTGCAATCAGTGTGGTAAAGATATTCAGTGCATCATCATTAAGGGCAACGATGAAATATTTCGCGTCTCTTATACGTGCCTCCAGAAGCGTTGTCTCGTCTTCTGCATGTCCTATCACTTGGGTGATTCCGTGTTTTTTCCTGTCAATTGCAATGCATTCGATGCCAAGGCTGGTGAGTTCGTTGTAGGCAGAAAGTCCGACATCGCCGAATCCTCCAATCAGAGCCCGCTCCCTCTCCCTTACATGGGGCATAAATTCCTGCCAGACCATCTCCTCCACCTGGGTGAGGTGGCCTAGAAGAAAGAGCATTGTGGTGGAATCGAGCCGTTCTTCACCGGTGGGGTATAGCCGGAAATTACCTTTACGTAAGAGGAGCAGCGTAAAAAAACCGTACCGGTCAAAAAGATCGAGCTCCTGAAGTGTTTTTCCGTAAGCCTGGGAACCCGGAATAATAGGGAGGTTGATGATGCGCAGGCGGTTTTCTTCTTGTGGAGAGTACCCGGGAGGCATCGTCCCATTGATCGTCTCTTCCACCATCGTGTCGATATGCGTGGTGAGTGCTGCATGCCGGGCGATTATCTGGCCAGTGACATGTTTTGCGGACAGCACATAATCTGCACCTGCATATTTGAGATAGCGTCCGAGCACGAGTTTATCTATCACTGCAATGATTGTCCCAGATGCCATTTCCCTTATACCAAGAATAATCGCAGCATTGGTCCTCTCGTCTTCGCATGCTATGATGGAATGGGCATTTTTAACCCAGGCATTTGACCATAGTTCGGGATCGTTATAATCACCCCAAATCACGTAGGCCTTAGCACCCGATTCCCGTCCTGCGAGACGCGCTGTGTCGGGAGTGTTCACCACAATAAGAACCGGGAGATCCGATATCCGGATACTCTCGAGGAGAGCTTTTGTCAGCTCACTATATCCGACTATCACAACATGGTTATAAAGTGCATGGGGGAGTTTTCTTGGTGGCGCTGAAAGAAAAATTGTGCTTAAATAAGGCACGAGAAGAAGGGGAATTATCATGAAAATAAGGAGGATCCCTGTGATCATGACAATTATAGCAAAAAGGATAGTCAGTTCATTGCTGAATGGGAGGAGATCCCCATAGCCCACTGTGGTCACTGTCTCAAGGATAAAAAGCAGGGAATTTGGCCAGCTTATCGGCTTTCCTTCAAGAACAGGATACGCAAAATGAAAAATTGAGGTGAATGCGATAATCTGGATGGCAAAGAGGAAGAAGAAGAGCGATATCTTTGCCCTGCGGGATGCATGAAAGTGTTTCCAGACTATTCCCCTCCTGCTGTCAGACATGATGCAGCTCCCGCAACATACCCCATTCCTGGTATTCTCCATGACAGGGTTCTCCACAGTCAGGACAAATCCCTGCATCAGTTAGTGGCATCACTCCATATGAGACCAGGTGTTCCCCCAGGTTTACGAGGGCGTATTTTGTGGATGGATGTCGCCAGTTGTACTTATTCAGGAGAGAATGAACCTCAGTTTCTAGGGTATTGTGGGAATAAGGACATCGCCTGATCTCAAATCCCTCCATATTGAAGTATGCATATAATGCAACCTCCCTTGCAGGGATATAGAGGAATGGGCGAATCAGTGGCACGACTCTGGGAAGAGTATCTGCCGGTTTAAAAAGTCGTTCAGCATCTCCCCTCAAAATGTGTACCAGAACATTCTTGGCTTCGTCATCCAGGGTAAGCCCGAGTGCCAGCTTTGTTATATCATGGTCATTTGCAATCTGGTTGAGGAGTAGGTCTCGTAACCCCTTACAAAATGTGCAGGAAAAACGGTCTCCTTTTTCCCTGACTACTTCATCAATTGTCTTCCCAAACAATTCATCAATTGAATCTGTTATTAATTCAACGCCAATGGATTCAGCTATGTTTGCAGCGATACGACGGTCCCGATATCCTTTGATTCCCTCATCGATGGATATGGCAAGGAGGCTGACATCCCTCCGCGTGCCCAGGATTTTTTTCATGAAGTACAGGAGGGCACTGCTCTCTTCTCCTCCGGACAATGCAACAGCTATCCTGTCTTTCGGCTTGATCCAGCGATGATTCCTCATGGCACGTTTTGCTTTCGACTCAAAATCGGCAATGAAATGGGCTTTACAAAGATGAAGCCCTGAATATCGCTGGTAAATGATTGCAGGATGACGGCATTTGCTACAGAGCATGAGCGGGTATCAGATCAACCTTTATCACCAGTATAGATAAATTTGTGTTGATTACATGGCAATTTCAGCCGACCGGATCAGGGAACTCCATAAATATGAGATCCGCATCCTGCTCATCCTTGAGCGGCTGATGCGCCGCTACCGCTGGGTTCCGTTTGACATCATCAAGAAAACAATAGGCCTTTCTGAGTCAGAGGTGAATTACCGCCTGGGCAGGCTGATGGGGTGGGGTTTTGTTCGGTTCGATACCGTTCCCTACGAGGGATATTCACTGATATTCCAGGGATACGATGCACTGGCATTGATCTCCCTCACAAAAAAGAGCATTATCCAGGCTCTTGGGTGCATGATTGGGGAAGGGAAAGAGGCGGTGATCTATGAAGGTCTGGGGCTGTCCCCCCTTGCCCTCAAATTCCATCATGTCGGCCAGCGATCCTTTCAATCTCCCCGGGTAACCCGGGACTATATCCCTGAAGAAGGAAATTGCCCCTGGCTCCTTGCCTCACGCCTCTCTGCAGAACGGGAATACGAAGCCCTCCGTACCCTCCACCCCGATGTCAGTGTTCCCCTTCCTGTCGATATCAACCGGCATACCGTTGTGATGGAATTTATACCCGGGGCCACGCTCAACCGGTGTTCACTGGAAGACCCCAGGGATGTTCTGCTTGAGATCATTGAAAACGTAGGAAAAGCATACGAATTGGGCATCATCCATTCAGACCTCTCTGAATACAATGTGATGCACGATGGCTCCCGCTGCTATCTAATCGATTGGCCGCAGTGGGTTAGTATTGATCATACCAATGCGGAAGAGCTTCTGACACGGGATCTTGAGAATATTACCCGGTATTTCAGCCGGAGGTATCGTGTTGAGATCCCCTTCATCGAAGCGTACCAGATGGTGACGGGATGAGAGTGTTTGGTATCGATATTATAAAAGGCTCCGTCCGCTCAAAATCACGTCGTCCGATGTATGCCCTGATACGGATGGAGGACGGAGATATCCTCGGAGAGGGTGAAGTTACCGGTTTCCGGCTCTTCAGGATACTCTCTGAAGAGAAACCGGATATTCTTGCAGTGGACAGCCTGCAGGAGATAGCGATTGATCAGCATGATCTTTATACCTTCCTCCAGGCTCTTCCGCCATCGGTTCGTCTCGTCCAGGTAACAGGCGGGGAACGCAAGGAGAGCCTGGGGAAGGTTGCGAGCAGGTTTAATATCAGTTTCAACCGTTTTGATCCTTTCGATGAAGCACGGACCATCGCAAGAGTTGCCGGGCTGGGTGCGGGGGCGGAGGTAGTTGCATTCGAGAACACCAGTGAGATCATCGTAAGCAGGCACCGATCGCCAGGGAAAGGAGGATGGAGCCAGAACCGTTACGTCCGAAAGATCCATGGATCGGTACAGCAGAAAGCACGGGAGATTGAGATGGCACTTGTTGCAGCAGGGCTCCGGTACAGAAAGAAAGAGACACGGGCTTTTGGCGGTAACAGCCGGGTGGCGTTCGAGGTAGCGGCGGCCCGGGATCAGGTGCCTGTCTCCACCTACCGTGGGGCTGATGTGCAGGTTCGGATCAGTGGCAAGAGGCTTGACCGGATTACGTTCAGACCGCTTTCAGGAAAACCCCGCTACCTGATTGTGGGAATAGATCCCGGGACCACAACGGCAATTGCAATGCTTGACCTGGACGGGAATCTTCTGGCTCTCTCAAGTTCTCGCCAGATGGCCATGTCGGATGTGATCGAGGCGATATATCGTGTCGGAAAACCCCTTGTCATTGCATCTGATGTCCACGAGATGCCATTTTCTGTCGAGAAGGTCCGGAGAGCATTTAATGGAATCGCATATTCCCCCCGCCAGGATATGAGCGTGGAGACAAAGCATGAGTTGACTGCTCCCTTCCCCTCTCAGAATGATCATGAACGCGATGCCCTTGCTGCGGCAGTGGAAGCATTCCGGAGTTATCGGAACAAGTTCCAGAACCTTATCAGAAGGGTCCCTCCTGGAAATGACCTGGATGAAGTGAAGGCCGGGATAGTGAGGGGGCAGTCTCTGGAACAGGTGCTCTCGGAGATGAAAGGCAGGCCGATCCGGCCCGTTGTTGAGGCTCCGAAGATGGAGATCGATCCCAGAACCGATGAACGGATCCGGATTCTGGATGGCACGGTGAAGCGGCTGAAAGGCGTTGTAAAGGACCTCCAGCAAGACCTCCAGAAGAAAGATCACGAGATCATACGTCTCCAGGGGAGGATCAAGAAAATCCGGTCGCAACAGGATCAAGTATTTCGTCGAGATGCAGAAATTATAAAGCGCGATGCAATTATTACAGGCCTTAAAAAGAGGATCCGCCGTGAGGAGCGGAACAGCGAAAAGTTGCGGAAACGAGTGAAAAAGATCCGGGATCACGATAAGGCCGGTCCCGGAGAGCAGGAGGTCATGCTCAAACTCCTGCCATCCCTGACCCGTGAAGGGATACGAGCCCTCTCTGATGAACTGGGGATAAAGGAGGGCGATCTGATCTATGTACCCAGGATTGATTCCTGGGGTAAGAACGCAGCCAGGGAACTCGCAGGTTCAGGAATCGGTGGGCTTTTAGCAAGATTGCCACGGTCATCCCGGTTCGATCCCCAGCTGGAAGCGATATTCAGGGATGTGTCCATTCCGCTCCTCTCGGCCGAGATGACAGGTGTTCAGGTGAAAGGAGGGATTATCACCGTACCTCGTGACAGGCTGGATGCGGCAATCAGGGCATGGGATGATCAACAGAGAGCGTATGAACGGGAGAAGAAGAAAACACTCCTCGAAGATATTTACCGGGAATATCGGACAGAACGGGGAAAGGAGATGAAGAAAGTTGGATGAAAGGGCCTTAAAGGAGGTTGTCCGCGAGATCATTGGAACAGAACAGACCCTCGATGATTGTGCCGTGTTTTCTTTCGGGGGCATGTTCCTCGTTGCAACAACCGATATGCTGCATGAAACCACCGATTTCCCTGGTGGGATGACGGACTGGCAGGTTGGGTGGATGAGCGTTGCCGTTACCTTAAGCGACATTGCAGCTATGGGCGCTCAGCCAGTGATAGTCCTCCTCGCAATTGGCCTTGATAATGGTGACCGCCTTCGGGAGATCCTTTGCGGTGCAAACGCCTGTTGTGATTCCTTCGGAGCAGAACTTTCAGGGGGCGACCTTGATGCTCATCAGGAACTCACCATCGTCAGCTCCGGAATCGGGATCGTGGAAGAAGGAGCGGTCATTCGCCGAAGAGGGGCCGTTCCAGGAGATCTTATCTGCATCACCGGCCCTCTTGGCCGGGCTCAGGCTGCGCTTGAAGGATATAGTCAGTATACTCAGAATCTTCTGGAGCCGATTCCTCGCGTAGCTGAAGGAAAAAGGCTCGCAACAGCCAGGGTCTCTTCAATGATGGATATCAGTGATGGACTGGTACTCTCGCTGTATGATCTTCTCGATGCGAACCCGTATGGATACTCGATCGATTCATTCCTTATCCCAATCCTTGAAGGGATACCTCCTGAGAAAAGTCGGGAGTATGCCCTTTTTGGCGGCGGCGATTTCGAGCTGCTTTTTACTTGTTCTCAAAACTATTTCCCTGTTCCAAGCGTTGACAGTTTCATTGTAGGGGAAGTTATCCCGGAGCATGAGGTGCTGGTGGATGGAATCGTGGCTCCCTGCAGGGGTTATCTGCATCGCTGGAAATGAAAAACTACGAAAGCCACACGATCATCTCATGAATGCTGGGGAAAGTATATAATTTTTCACAGGATACTTAGTTTTACTACAGGGAGATACTATGAAGAAAAGAATTTTTGTCATCCTGGCAGCAATTGTGCTGGGGATGTTACTCGCTGCTCCTGTTTCAGCATATTATTCAATATCGGTTACTGCAGGAGCTCCTGACACAGGGAACATCATGTCCCCCACTGTGAAATCATTGTTAAGCCAGTATCAGTCTCCCAGGTCGCTGTTTGGATCGAGCTCTAGTGATCTCGCGGTAAACGCAATGAAAAACGCAGCACAGCCCTCAAAAGGGTCTGTGTCAGCATATAGTAGTGGAATATCCGAGAACCAGTATTCGAAGGTCAACTTCAACAACCGTGTTTCTGTCGATGGATTAATCTATAACTTTAATTATGAAGCACACTTTGATTCAAGTATGTTCAGATAATCAGAATATTTTTTTTGTGGTTGATTGGTACACTAAAATCAATTTTCATCGCCCTTCCGCTCTTTTTTAATAAATCCCGGTCATATTCGTTGAACTGTGCAAACACTACGAACATTATCTCGAAAGAGATAAGCATGTCATGTTCTGCCTGTCCGATCGAAAGGCGGGAAGTCCAACGATTGGCCGATCTGACTAACCTTTGTAACGGTGGAAAATAGTGGAGAGGATTCAATGAATTCTTACTCTTCAAACAAAAAGTTTTCCCTTACTTATTCATACTACCCTCCTGAGTTCCTTTGCGTCTCTTGTTTTTTAAAGGCACCTACTCCCCTGCTGAGAAATATCGGAAAAACCTAACCGATTTTCATTCCCTCATCAGACAGGAGGCTTTTGCCCTGTAATCGTGGGTGTATCTAACCAATCATGGAAAAAGGCAGCCATCTGAATAGTGACTTTGTTGTGATGGTTACAAGCCTGGTTCTTCAATCGCTATACAATCTGTTAGAACCAGAACGAGAGAGATCCAGGTTCAGAATGAGATCACATTCAGACATGCATCGGATTTAGAGAATATGTCTCGGCTCTCAAACGTTTTGAGATGCAAAGAACGACTGATTCAGAGAGGAAAGGAGATGGAATTCCGGGCTTCATTTTAACGTCAATTACACAAACAAGGATGGCTGATCAAGAACGAAGGTTTCCTTGATGCCCTGCTGACCTTTCCTGGACCGGGCAAATCGAAACGGTGACCAATCAACCGGGGAAAACGCTGCCAATAGTACGATAATTATATGCCCCCGGTTTCAGGTAATCGCTCATGAATTTAGATTTCAGAACAGCCTGTGTTTGATTGAGAGGGGTCAATTGGTCGGATTAGACTGTAAAAACAAGAAAATAAAAAGTTTTCATCCTGGGATAACCCCAGGATTGATGTTAAAGATGTAAGGTTATGCTCTCTTCGTTCCAGAGATCCAGTTCATGTTCTTGTCGAACAGCATGATGTATCCATCAAAACTGGTTCTCTCTTCGAATTCAACCTTTGCGTACATCTTCTCATCGCCGCCACGGCCTTCCATGATCAATCCCTTCATGTAGGCACTGGCCTGTCCGATGGATGGGGAGTCACCGAGCATGTCAACACGGATGGTGTGGTATTCCTCAACCGGGGTGTCAGCGCTTGAGACAACGAACCGGTCACCAGAGGTGGTTCCGACGTTGACAACGGACATATCGATGGAGCTGCCAGTGTCGACGACATTACAGAATGCCGGGATATAGCTGCTGACGGTCGGTGCGAATACGCAGATCATCTTCTCAGATGTATTCTGGGCACGGCCGGTTCCGTCAAGGAAGATGCTCTCGTCGGATGAGACGCGGGCGCCATCGATGCCAACGAAGTTGATCTGTTTCTCGGCTTCAACGTTCCACTGGTTGGTGAGCCTGGCCTTGGTCTCTACCTGAGTGGTCTTGTCGTAGTAAATGTTCCCAACACCGTTGGACTGGGTATCCTCTTCGTAGGTCTTGGCGTAGTACGTTCCCTTGTCGAGAGTGGGTACTTCGGTAATTGGATCTGCAGAGGTCTGAACCCAGTCAAGATCAGTCATCGAGTCAAAGTTACCCTGTGCCTGAATGCTGGTAAGTAAGGTAATACCCTGGGTCTCAAAAGTTGCATTGACCCCGGCGTCGGCCATAGCAAAGCCAGTCATTCCGACAAGCATAGCGAGGGCAATGACCATAATTCCAAATTTCTTCATAATATCCTCCTACATTTCATGCTGATACTCTCAGCATCAACCCAACTTTTTGGAATTAAGAATATAAGAATCTTTCTTTACTGAACGGTTAAATAAATGACGAGATTGGTTAATATAACCTGCTTCCAGGGGATAGATATCTCTCTGTCTTTCAACAAATCTTTCATCACTTTCATCACCGCTTCCTTAATCAGATTTAACCACATTTGGAGACTGTAGATTTCCTGCTTCTACCGATGCTAAAATTCCTACGTCATCTAATAACAGACCGTTTTGAATTGTGTCTGGTAAAAAATCTCTCATATTTTCAAAAAACCTGGGGATTATCCAGAATGAGCATGATCTTTCTGGAGCGAAAAAAATGCGTGTATTAGCCGGATGGCACAACATTTGGGGGTATAAAGTAAAAATACTCCTTCCACGAGACAGATTATCGTTCTGCAATCTTTCGGATATCCAGGGGAAGAGATATCGTCGCTCGATTGTGTGGATGCTCCATGGAGCCAGGAGAAACCAGTTTAGGATATTCAAAAACAAGTATCACAATTGCTATGGCGAATAGGGTGTTAGTGATGATAGTATTCTCAAAGGATTGAGTGTATTATTCACCGAACACCTGATATCAATCAAGCTGTCAGGACTCGATGCTGCTTTCCGAGTATCTTAAAACAACTGGGTTTAGCTTACAATCCTCCCTACATTTCACATCCTCATCAGGAATGCATTCTTTTCCCCGATGCAGATCCTGGCTCATTATCATGTGAAATCAGATGGATGATTCAAATTTACAATTGGAGGAGAGAAGGGAATCATCAGCCTTGTTATTAGTGTGACGGTTCCTCTCTCCGGTATTCTGGAACATGGTGAGCAGGTTATCTTTGCATTTTTAGGGAATGACCCGAGTGAAACCTTGCTGGAGCAGGTTTATCAAGAAAGTGATATGAGTGAGTCTCACTTACCTAGAAAAATTTCGAACCTACAACGAAATTGTCTTTTATGAATCGGAGGATCGACATTGAGACGATGTCTTCGAATGGAAAGGTTACCTCAACAGCATTGAAAGGTTCTGGTAATTTGCTCATGAACTTTTTAAGAATCACGTAGCGTGATGCCCAGAAATATTCTGTCTATCTTAAAGAATTGAAATTGCAGTAATGCCCCAGAGATCGAGACCTTTTTCACGATCTTATCCACGTATGAGAAGGATTTAGCCCTGTGGCACGAGGAATCACTAAAAAAAATTCTAGGAATAATTCCTAGGTCATTTTTCTGTAAGATCAGGCTCTCTTGACACCAGAGATCCAGTCCATGTTCTTGTCGAACAACATGATGTATCCATCAACACTGGTTCTCTCTTCAAACTCAACCTTCTCATACATCTTCTCATCGCCGCCACGGCCTTCCATGATCAATCCCTTCATGTAGGCACTGGCCTGTCCGATGGATGGGGAGTCGCCGAGCATGTCAACACGGATGGTGTGGTATTCCTCAACAGGGGTATCAGCGCTTGCAACAATGAACCGGTTTCCGGTGGTAGTCCCGACGTTGGCAACGGACATATCGATGGAGCTGCCAGTGTCGACGACATTACAGAATGCGGGTATATTGCTGCTGACGGTCGGTGCGAAGACACAGATTACCTTATCCTTGGTCTCCTGTGCACGTCCAGTTCCATCAACGAAGATGCTCTCATCTGATGAGATCCGGGCACCATCGATGCCAACGAAGTTGATCTGCTTCTCAGCTTCGATGTTCCACTGGTTGCTGAGCCGGGCCTTCGTCTCTACCAGGGTGGTCTTGTCGTAGTAAATGTTCCCTACCCCGTTAGACTGGGTGTCTTCCTGATAGGTCGATGCATAATACGTTCCGGCGTCCAGTGAGGGCACCTCAGTAATTGGATCTGCAGAGGTCTGAACCCAGTCGATGTCGGTCATCGAGTCCATGTTGCCCTGTGCCTGGATGCTGGTGACGATGGTAATCCCCTGGGTCTCAAAAGTTGCATTAACCCCGGGATCAGCCATAGCAAAGCCAGTCATCGCGACAAGCATCGCAAAGGCCACAACCAAAAAGCCATAGTGTTTCATTTATTTCCTCCAACATTTCATGCTGATACTCTCAGCATCACCCTTAATTTTGAAAAGCACTCTATAATAATATTTCTTAACTGACAGGTTATACAATAGGCGAAATCAGTTCATTTCACTCCTGTAGCCTTTAATTGAACTAGTGCCTTTTTACGAGGGTATTCTTCTGAACAATCTCTCAGAAAGAACCAAACGAAAGGAAAATTGGTGGGAGATTATCGGTAAAGAGCGGTAACCGAGCACTATTCACACTCCAGATTACATTCAACCAGGTATTACTACCTATTTGTTGAAATCATCACAGTCTGCCACTACATTGGCTTTTAGAAAATACCCCTCTTTTGGATTAAAAGCCATTATAAGTAGATCAATGGCGAGGAAAATTGAATATTTCTGCTTCCTTTGAAGAGACCCTTCGAGAATAGCTTAAGCCGACTAATTTTTTCTTTCAAAGGAAGGAACAGCTTTTTTTTGAGCAATGAAACCGGAGTGTTTCAGCTCGCCTTCTTTTTTGCTATTATATCAGAGAGGTATCGTTTCAGTGTTCCGCGCGAAAATCATGATATCAAAAACAATAAGAGTTCCCAGGAAAAAATAGTTGAAGAGTTACCTTTTCATGCCGGAAAGATAGCCCATTTCCTTGTTGAAAAGGGTGATGAATCCATCAACGCTTGTTCTTTCGTTCAACTCGATTTTCTCATTCAAGCCCATCTCATTGCCCCTTCCCTCGAAGATCATACCCTCCATGAACGTCGAAACCTTGCCCCTTGACGGGATGTCTTCCCGATCAGTGATACGGATGGTATGACTGAGTTCCACCGGGGTATCAGAAGATGCAACGATAAAGCGGGCATTCGTTGTCGTCAGGACATTTGCCACACTCATATCAATGGAACTGCCTGCTGAAACATAGTTACAATATGCGGGGACGGACCCTGATACCGAGTTGCCGAAAATACAGATGAGCTTATCTGAAGTTGTACTCGGATTTGCTGTTCCCGATACCATTATTGTCTCGGCTGAATGCACCCGCGAGCCATTGTAGCCAACAAAGGAGAGCTGCTTTGTCGCCTCGATATTGGACTGCCCGGTGAGCTTGGCACCTGTATCAACGGTCAGCTCCTTGTCATACCTGATCTCTCCTATCCCGCCTGAATTGGTGTCTTCAGTGTAAACAGCCTGATAAAGGGCACCATTACCACTAATCGGGGGGACTTCTGTTAATCCGCCCTCACTGGTGGTGGATGTCATCGCAACATCGGTAGTGGAACTGAAACTGCCAACGGCGATTATCGTTGTAGAGGTATGAAATCCTTGCGTTTCGGAGGTAGCATTGATCCCGGTATCTCCCATTACGATTCCGGTAATCAGACCGATCAAAACGAAGGAAATCACCAGGATTGCTCTTTTTCCCATTTCGTAACTCCTCGTGTCTGAAATGCTTCTTGTATCACCATGCAATGCCGATGTCACAGCATCACTATAACCTTGGCAGCGTAGTATAAATTATTTCTTCATAATCGCCTGATTTTCCCGTCATTCAGATAATTGAACCAATTAATCCTTCCATTTTACTATCTGGGGGATACTATTTAGCTGACCGGTTCGATAAATGCAGGAATACCTGACCGACTTATTCCCTACTTTCGAGCGATGGTGAGATAACCTGTATGTCCCACCCGTGTGGATGGCCTGGTGCCCCTCTTTGTTCGGCTCATCTCGCGCTCCATACATTCCAATGCCTTCAATTCTGAAAAAAGCGGCTCTGCAACGTCTATCACTGAAAAAAGATATTCCAGGAATGGGGTGTAACAGGCAAGATATCCGCCCGGTTTGAGCACAGAATGGGCATGACGGATGTGATCTGGTGCAATGGTCATATCCAGGTGTACAATATCAAATAAGCCCTGTATCCCGAGTATATCTGAGGTAACCACCTCAACGTTATCAAGGCATGCATCCTTTATGTTCGCTTCAGCAATCCGGGCAAAATCAGGTCTGACCTCACAAGTAGTGACGTCCCGGGCGATTCCCCCGAAAAAAATTGCTGCAATGCCTGTACCGGTTCCGGAATCGAGCACCCTGTCGTTCCGATTCATTCCGGTGTAAGCAATTACGAGCCCGATGTCCTTTGGAAGCATTGGGGCACCACTCCTTTTTGCATATTCAAAAAAATCGGGTGCTCTCGGAAGGAGAATTACAAATTCAGATCCGTTATGTGACTGGATGACATCCCCCGATTCTGCACCAACAATTTCATCAAGGTTGATTATTCCCCGATCGGTGGAGAAGGTGCCGTTTCCTGCCTTAAGAAAATACTTCCTCTCTTCACCGACTAGAAGGATCCGCTGGCCGGACCTGATCATTTCGAGACCTTCAGGATTGCCTCGGCAATATCTCCATTGCAGGAAACAAGAGCCTCCCTGGCAGCCTCCCTGGAAACACCTGCCTGTTCGGAAACAAGCTTCACATCATCATCGGGTATTTCGGGCACTGCAGGTTCGAATCGCACCTGGCCTGCGACCTGATAGGTGGTAATCCCCTGCATTGTCATTGCCGTCACTTCCGCCGAATCGAAGATGTAATTGCCCTTTTTCGTGTAAATAATAAGTTTCTGAACATCCTCGATTGGCTCCATCTGCATCCCGATCTGTTTCATCATCTGCTTCATTTTTTTGGGATTTATGTTTCCTGGCATCATGCCTCTCACCTTCCCTGCCGTACTTTTACTGCTACACCGTAATTAAAGAACAGCATCTCCTCCCCTGAAAGAAGTGCCGAACCGGTTGCAAGGAGGTGATCCTGGTCGTCTACAACCATCACTTCATCCCCCGCCCGGATGCCAGGATCTGCGGCGATCACATGCTTTGCAAATGTGTTTTTGCCCGTTCGTACAAATTCTGCAACATCAGCAGCGGCAGTCACACGGTATGCCGGGGGAGTCAGGCAGGAGAGCAACCGTAAAGCTCCCTCAATTCCCAACGTAAGACGACCGTCCATCGCCCGGACGGTCGCAAGTCGATTCCCCTCGAGGGAGATCTGTCGCACCCTTCCAGTCCTTGACAGAATCGCCTCACACCCTTCCGGGAAAAGGGCAAGTCCGGCCCCCTGCCCGAACTGGAAATCAGCGATGACCTGCATCCTCCTTCGTGCACTGTCCTGCAAGCAATTCGTTGACATATTGGATAAATTCATGTTCTGACTCACGCGGGATAAATGCACCTGCAGCGATCCGGTGCCCTCCGCCAGCACCACCGAATCGTTCCGAGGCTGAAGTCGCTGCTTCCTGAAGATCAATCCCCCGTGACAGCATCTGTTCATTGGCGCGGAGCGATACCTTGGTAAGGGAGGGATCTTCCGGTTGTTCCACCATGATGAGGATCGGCTTTTCCCGGTTGAGCTTTGAAAGTGCCATGCCGGCACCGATTCCGACAATGGTATCAGGGTAGCGGTTTCCGACATGAAGAAACTGGAGATGTGAGAGCTCGGACACGCCAGTGTCCAGAATAAATTGAAGGAGTTCCCTGATAATCGTCCTGTGGTTGGTAAGCATATGTTCAGCTTCCCGATATGCAGATCCGCGATCGCCCCTGCAGATCTGAGCACCTGTTTTAGGCCTTGACCACCTGCCACATGCATTCAGAAGCGTGGCATATTCCTGTGCATTCCGGAGCGGCGTTCGGGCCTTCTCAGCCGGAAACAAGTATGATTCACAGAAAAGCCGGGTGATAGAACAGGTATGTGCAAGCAGTTGCTGGGCAAGGGCGCTGGAGATGATCCGCTGCTCCTCACAGGAGAATTCTTCCCAGACCCTCCATCGCTGGAGATTGTCCTGCAGCGGTATTCCAAGTTTCTGAAGAAACCGGAGGGCTCCTCTCGCATTATTGCTGATACCCGGGATGATAGGGTCATCATTGTAGGAAAGACTGATATGAAGTGGCCGGGTAGAGATCCCATAACAATTCAGGTCATACTTTCGGACCTCCACGGAGCCATGTGCTGATCCTTCATATGCGATCTCTCTCGCAATCCCGGTAAGTCCGCAATCCTCTCTGGCCATCATATCCCCTACATTGCCTATTACGGCCAGGGGTGCAAGGTCGGTATTCCCTGAATCGATCTCTTTTGCAACCAGATAAGCGACACCGGCCGCACTCAGCTTTACATGACCGTAAGGGTGACAGTTTACCTGCAGGTAATCGACATCACATGGCTGGCTGATATGGTGATCGATGATTCCTACCTCATCGTTCCTAAAACCCGCTTCAGCGATGAGATTCTGCTGGCCTGCACCGAGATCACAGAAAAGTTTGAACGTTTCATCTTTTGGCACCTGCCGGATTGTCAGGGGTTCGAGCTGCCGGACAAAGACCGATGTTGTCCTTATTCCTGCCCGCGAAAGGGCCTGGGAGAGGATTGCCTCACCCGTGATGCCATCAGCATCAATATGGGAAATAATGGTTACCGACTCATGCGAAAGGAGATCCCATGCAACAGCCCGCACATCTTCTGACAGTCCCATCATTCTATATATCGGGCGATTCAGGAAAAAAAGGTTATTTTTCCGGAGATCAGGGGACCAGGTTGAGAAATACCGATCCTCCATCGCTCTTTTACAGCATATATTTCATAACTCCTTACAACCTTACAATCAAGGAAGGAGAATGCCGGGTGCAACAAAAACACGGGCATCCTGTTGCTGGAGTCGCCGGGTTTGCAGAAACTGGGATCATCACCCCTGAGCGGATGCAGGGGGTTGATACCAATGCCCAGGCGCTGGGGCTTTCATCCCTCCAGATGATGGAGAGTGCCGGAAGGGCTCTTGCTGACGCGGTGAGAGCCCGGCATTCCAAAAGAGTACTTATTCTCTGCGGGAAGGGAAACAACGGGGGGGATGGGATGGTAGCAGCCCGTTATCTCCAGGATCTTCATCCCATCGTCTTCGTCATCGCCGGATCGGGTATGACCAGAGAGAGCGCAGAGCAGTTACGTCTCATCCACTATTGCAACGTGGAGATTGTTCCCGTTTTATGCAGGGATGATGTTATTGCACAGGCAGATCACTTCTCTCGCCCAGACCTCATCGTTGATGCCCTGCTTGGTACTGGTCTGCGGGGTGCTGTGAAAGAACCGGTCCGCTCCTGTGTGGAGATGGCAAACCAGTCATCTGCGATGATTCTCTCTGCCGATATCCCTACTCCGGGTATCAGGGCTGATTATATCCTTGCGTTTCATAGACCGAAAGTTGCGGGATCTGCTGTCGCTGAGATAGGAATTCCGCTTGAGGCGGAACTCTTTACAGGGCCCGGGGACCTCCTCACTATCCGGAAAAAGCGACCTGATGCACACAAGGGAAGCGGAGGAGAAGTCCTTGTGATTGGGGGTGGACCCTACCAGGGAGCCCCCTACCTCTGTGGCCTCGGGGCCCTCAGGGCAGGAGCCGATATTGTCAGGATTGCCTCCCCCGTATTTGAGCCTGTGCCAGAACTCATCTATGAACGTCTCGAAGGGGATATCATCGGTGCAGAGCATATCGACCGTATTCTTCCGCTTATTGATCGTGCTGACGTCGTGGTAATGGGGAACGGTCTCGGCAGGAGGAGTCACCATGTGGTGAGAGCACTTGCTCCCTCCTGCAGGAGAGTGGTCTTCGATGCAGATGCCATCCGGTTGCCGATACCAGAGGCAGGGGACAGTATCTTTACCCCTCATATAGGTGAATTCGAGAGGATGACTGGTGGAAAGCCAGGCGATGATCTGGTCACCAGGGCGCATGCTGTCAGGGCGGCAGCAAAGAGGGGCATCGTGCTTTTAAAAGGACCGATCGATATCATCTCCGATGGATCACGGGTCCGGTTCAACCGGACCGGCACCCCGGCAATGACCACTGGTGGAACCGGCGATGTGCTTGCTGGAGTTATAGCGGGCCTTTTCTGCCAGATGCCGGGCTTTGAAGCTGCTTGCGCGGGGGCGTATGCAACCGGAAAGGCAGGGATGATGATAGGAGCAATCCATGAGGGGGGTATGCTTGCAAGCGACCTGCTTTCGTATATCCCGAAAATATTATTTGGCAAAGGAGGAGGATGATGGCAGAGTTTACCCACGTAAGTGATGACAGGGTCCGGATGGTGGATGTCGGTGAAAAGGCCGAAATGAAGCGTCTTGCTGTTGCAGCCGGCAGTATATATCTGAGACCAGAGACGCTTACCGCAATCAGGGAAGGTACTATGATAAAGGGCAATGTGCTGGCTACAGCAAGGGTTGCAGCAACTCTTGCAGTAAAGGACACCTTCCGTATTATACCCATGTGCCATGCAATTCCCATCACCTCTGTTGAGGTTGACTTCGGGCAGATGGAAGATCACATCAAGGTCACCGTTCTCGTTCGTTCGATAGGAAAGACAGGTGTGGAGATGGAAGCTCTCACCGGCGTATCCATTGCGCTTCTCACCATCTGGGATATGGTGAAGTCTGCAGAGAAGGATGCGTTCGGGCAGTATCCCTGTACCCGGATTGATGCTATCCGCGTGATTCAGAAACAGAAGGAGTGATTCTGGTTTATATGCGGTCTATGAGCGCATGGCTTTATGTGGTTTTATAATGATTTATTATGGTCTGCGGGATCCTTCCCGTAAAGGAATGTGGCGTGGTATAACGCTGAACCTGAGGTGATATATAATGGCAAAATCGATGTATGCCTACGTGCGTGAGGCATGGAAAAAACCAGCTGAAACAGGGGTCAAGGAACTCCAGTGGCAGCGGATGCAGGAATGGCGGCGCGAGGAGAGTGTCGTGCGCCTCGAGCATCCCACCAGAATCGACCGGGCGAGAAACCTTGGTTACAAGGCAAAACAGGGTATTGCTGTTGTCCGGGTAAGGATACGACGCGGAGGGCGCCGCAAACCCCGGTACGTGCGTGCGAGGAGATCTGCACGGATGGGGGTAAATCGGATGACTGCCGGAAAAAGTCTCCAGCGTATTGCCGAAGAACGTGCATCGGTCAAGTATCCAAACATGGAAGTACTGAACTCCTACTGGGTAGGCCAGGATGGGAAGCAGAAATGGTTCGAAGTCATTCTTGTTGACGGCAACCACCCATCAATAAAAGCTGACCGAAACCTCGCCTGGTTGAACAATCCTGTTCATCGCGGGCGTGCGGAGCGCGGTAAGACGAGTGCAGGGAGAAAAGGCCGGGGGATGATGAACCGCGGAAAAGGCACTGAAAAGACACGGCCCAGCATCAGGTCGCATGGCAATCTGGGCAAATAACTTATTCTCTTTTCTCTCACGTGTGTTCTGATGATGGAAACGGATGCCTGTATCCATCCTTATCCGGTTGGAACTGCTTCAGTTCGCAGAATGGCGATGGAAGCCGGTGCGTTGGGATTCGGCAGTATTGTAGTACCTGGTGAAGTGGCTGGAGTATACCACGGGGTGCGGATCATTCCTGCAGTGATCATCAGCGAGACGGACCTCAGGCGGGTTATCGGGCAGATCAGGAGGCACTCGAATAGCGGGAACCTTGTATTTGTGGATGCTGGAGATAACGGCTTTAACCGTGCCGTTCTTGCCCAGAAGGGATTGAATGCCATCAGGTGCCTTCACCAGATACCAAAAAAGGCATTTGATCACATCTCTGCGCGTCTTGCCTATGAAAATAGCATAGCGGTCGAGATCGATCTCTACCCGCTTATCCATGAGAAGGGTATTTTCAGACAGAGAGTATTGAATCGTTACAATGACCTGATGAGACTACATTCCCGGTATCAATTCCCCCTGATCCTATCCAGCAATGCCTTTTCTGTTCTCGATCTCCGTTCTCCCGATGAGATCCGTCTCCTCTGTTCTCTGTTTGGTATGGAGAAGGATGATACGAATTGGGCATTGCAGACCGTCAGCACCCTCATATCTCCCGTCGAATCGGTCATGGTGGCTCCATGAAACCCCGCCCCCCTACCATGAGAGAAAAGAGGCGATACCTCCTTCTTCGTATCGACCCGCCAACTCCGGATCCTGATCCAAAGGATCTGTATTTTTCGGTACTGGACTCGGTGACGAGTCTTTATGGAGACGCGGAAGCAGCCAGGATGATGCCGGTCGTCATTTCCTGTGGATCAGGGTATGCAGTAGTGAGATGTATTAGGGGTTATGAAGAAAAATTACGGATTGCGATCGTGACCCTGACCTCTGTTACGGAGCGGAGGATTGCGCTGCACGCAGTAGCCACTTCAGGAACCCTGCTCGCGCTCAGGCGCAGGGTTTCAGGACTATCTCCTGTCAGATTCGAGACGATCTCCCCTCTGCACTTCCGGGACAGGGAGTATACGGCACGGCGTTATCAGGGTCAAAAGGTTGATTTGCAGGAAAAAGGAATTAACAGGCAGGAACTATTGTTTCTCACACAGGATGATCTTGAGGGATTATAATGCAGCCACAGGCATATCAGATGGGTTATGATCGGGCGATAACTGTTTTTAGTCCGGATGGCCGCCTTTATCAGGTCGAATACGCGCGTGAAGCGGTGAAACGGGGAACGACTGCGGTCGGAATAAAATGTGAGGACGGGATAGTCCTTATTGTAGACAAGCGGGTGAGTTCCCGACTGCTGGAGGCGTCTTCCATCGAGAAGATATTCATGATTGATGAACACATCGGTGTTGCCTCATCAGGGCTTGTCGGGGATGCCCGGGCACTTGTCGACCGTGCGCGGATTGAATGCCAGATCAATCGTGTTACCTACGATGAGAAAATGGATGTTGAAGCCCTGGCAAAAAAACTCTGCGATCATATGCAGACCTATACCCAGTTTGGTGGAGCACGGCCTTATGGCACGGCTCTCCTGATTGCCGGGATCAGTGATGGCAGATGCCGTCTCTTTGAGACGGATCCCTCCGGCACGCTTCTGGAGTACAAGGCGACCGGGATTGGAATCGGACGAAATGCAGTGATGAAGGTGTTCGAGGAGGAATATTCACATGAGGCTCCTCTGAAGGACAGTATTCTCCTGGGGTTGAAGGCGCTCCATGATGCGACTGAGGGGAAATTTGATGTGAATACCGTTGAAATCGGGATTATTGAGACAAAGACTCCCCAATTCCGTAAGATGACCAAGGAAGAGGTAGCCTCCTTCGTTGAACAATTTGAAAAGTAGGTGCAATAATGATTCCCCTTGACAGAGCAGTAGTGGCACGACTCGAAAGCCACGGGGAAAAATTTGAGTTATTGGTAGATCCCGATCGTGCTGTGAAGTTCAGACAGGGAGAACCGGTTGATCTCGAAGATATGGTAGCCGCCCTGGCAATCTTTGAGAACTCTTCAAGGGGAACACGGGCATCCGAAGAGGCTCTGAATAAAGTGTTCCATACCACCGAATTTCTCCCAGTCGCTACTCGGATCATCCAGAAGGGCGAGATCCATCTTACTGCCGAACAGCGACGGCATATGATTGCAGAGAAGCGGCGTCAGGTCATTACCTTTATCGCCCGGAATGCAGTAAATCCGCAGAGCGGTCTCCCGCATCCCCCCCAGCGGATTGAACTGGCAATGGATGAGGCACGGGTGAATATCGATCTCTACAAAAGTGTTGATGAACAGGTGAAGGAGACGGTGAAAGCGCTCCGCCCTCTTCTTCCAATCCGATTCGAAGAGATCCGGATCGCGGTGAAGATCCCTCCGGATTTCGCATCGAAAGCGTTCGGGGAGATCCAGCCTGTTGCCCAGATAGAGAAAGATGAGTGGCAGAAGGATGGATCATGGATCTGCGTAGTCAGAATTCCTGCTGGCATCCAGGGTGATTTTTACGATCTGATCAATCGGATTACCAAGGGGCAGGGCGAAGTACGGATCCTCAATCAAGTATATTAACAGCGAGGACATAGTATAAGAGACATACAAGCGGGTGACTATATATGGCCAGCAGGACACAGAAAGCGAAAGGTAAGGTGTCAGGGAGCGCCGGGCGATTCGGTCCGCGCTATGGAAGGTTTGTCAGGAAAAGGGTCTCTGACATGGAACAGGTATCAAAGGCTGCCCACCGCTGCCCACGTTGCGATACCATCGCCGTCCGCCGTCAGGGGACCGGCATTTGGGGATGCAGAAAGTGCGGTTTCAAGTTTGCAGGTGGGGCTTATCAGCCGCAGACCCCGCAGCTTCGCATCGCACTAAGGACAATCGACCGCTCCCTTGGCAAGGAGGCATGAGCAGGTTTGGCTGGTTCTTACAAGTGCGCCCGTTGCAAGCATAAAGTCGAGATTGATGTCAATGTCCGCTGCCCATATTGCGGACACAGGATCCTTTTTAAGGAACGTGGTGCTGCAATCAAAGAGTTAAAAGCTCGATGACCCTCGTCAGCACATCAAGAAAACCTGTAGTGGAACTCCGTTCGCTTGCAAAAGACTTTGCCTTCGCTGCCGGATGCCAATATATCGTAAGGGGCAAGGCGGGCCTTGCAGAAATTACGTCACGTGATACCAAAATCATTATTTTCAGCCTTTACCATGGAACCTTACCCTCTTTCACATTGTACATCGAGGGGAAACCGGGAACATTGTTCCTTGTATCAGATCTAAGGACGATTCAAAGGGATGGGCCACGAGTGGGAATCCACGTAAATGACCCATCCATTTATGAGCGGCTGGTACCATATATACCGGTGAAATTGTCAGAAGATGGTGAGGAAACGTGTATCTTTGATGGTATACGATCACGCCGTTACCTGCTTTCACTGAAGATCCATGAGGCATGAAGCACTCTTCCGGTTCAGGTCAGCACATGCTGAACCCCTTTTCCATGCGGTGCGTCCAGAGATGGAAGGAGAGTGTAATCCCCGATCGAAGGCGATGTGCCTCCTTGAACCGCCGGATACCCTTGTACTGGCGGTGCATGCAGCGGATATTGCAGCCCTTCGGGCCTCGCTTAACATGTGGCTCCGGCTGATCCTAGTGGCAGAAGAGATGCAGGAACTGCTGAACAATCAGGAGACAATACAATGAGTTCAATTTCACCGAAAGTGCAGAATCAGATCGCAATGCTGCAGCAGATGCAGCAGCAGATGCAGACCATTGGTGCCCAGAAAGCCCAGTACGAGATGGCCGTCCGCGAGGCGAAACGGGCTATTGAGGAACTGAACGATGTAGCAGAGGATGCTCCGGTTTTCATGAGCGTCGGCACGGTCATGATGGAGAAGAAGAAAGAAGATGTCCTGAAAAATCTCAACGATAAGATAGAGACGCTCGAACTCAGGATCAAATCGCTTGAAAAACAGGAGGGCATGCTCTCCGGCAAGTTCGAGCAGCTTCAAAGCCAGATCAAGCAGGCGCTTGAGGGCAGGCCCCAGAGCGCATCCTGATCTCCCGGCCTGCCCTTAGCCCTCCTTTTCTTATTTTGTTTCAGCCTGACGTATCCGTTGAAGCAGGTTAATTGCATTTACCATCGCTTCGGTGGAAGCAAGTACGATGTCATCACCTGATCCACTCGCCGAGAAAACATGCCCGTGGTCATCCTCGATGGCGATGTTCACATGCCCGATTGCATCAGATCCACCGGAAATCGCCTCGATGTTGAACTCCTTTAACTGCACCTTTGCAGGCACAATACCGAGGATCGCTTTCAAGGCAGCGTCGACAGGACCATTTCCGGTACTGCTGCATACCAGTTCCTTTCCATTGACGAGTGCCTTAACACTTGCCGTTGGAATGACATGGTTTCCGGTCATGATGGCAATATCCTGGAGTTCGATTGCACGTCCCCCGTTTCCTATGCCCATGATGGTTGTGGCGATCTCGTAGAGATCCGCATCTGTCACTTTCTTGCCTTTCACGGACATGAACTTGACTTTCTCAACGATTCGATCGATCTCTATCTCGCTGGGATTGATATGCGCATCTGTCAGCATCTGACGGACGGCATGCCGCCCAACATGCTTGCCGAGGGTGAGCCTTCTCCGGTGGCCTACCATTTCAGGGGTCATGATACCCGGCTCAAATGTTGCAGCGCATGCAATGACACCGTGTGAATGGATTCCACTCTCGTGAGAGAAGGCATTGTCACCGACAACAGGTTGGATCGGAAGGACGCCAATCCCCGAATATCGGGAGATTAACCTCGATGTCTCATAGAGGCTGGCTGTCTTGATCCCGGTTTTTACTCCATAAATAGATTCCAGGATCATGACGGTCTGGGAGATATCTGCATTGCCGGCACGCTCGCCAAGGCCATTCACTGTCACCTGGACCTGTGATGCCCCTGCTTCCACCGCGGTGGTCGTATTGGCCACGGCAAGGCCGAAATCGTTGTGGCAGTGGACATCGACGGGGCAGTTAACCTCACTCACGATCCTGGTGATCAGATTTTTCATTGCGGTGGGGGTGTAGACCCCGACAGTATCCGGGACATTGATGATGGTTGCTCCTGCATCAGCAGCGGCACGGAATACTTTGATCAGGTATTCCGTATCAGTCCTGGTGGCGTCCATTGCTGAGAACATACAAAGTTCGCAATGGTCTCGGACGTAGGAGACAATCTCCCGGGTAATATCAAGCACCTCTTCAGGAGTCTTTTTGATGGTGTGCACCCGTTGAACTTCAGAGGTGGGGATGAAGACATGTACCATGTCAACATCACAATCGATGCAAACGTCAACATCTTCCGTTCGGGATCGGGCCAGGCCGCAGATAACTGCGTCGAGTTTCTGGTCCGCGATGGCTTTCACCGTCTCTTGTTCTCCCTGGGAGGAGGCCGGGAAGCCGGCTTCGATTGCATGCACCCCGATGGATGCCAGCTGGCGGGCAATCTCAAGCTTCTGTGCAAAGGTAAATGATATACCCGGCGTCTGTTCCCCATCCCGGAGGGTGGTATCAAAAACAGTCACATGTTTCTTCGCATGGCTATCGGTGAAGAAAACAATTCCCCGCTTCAGTTGTTATGGGAACCATACATCATTTAAAATGCGCTCATATTATAAAACAGTGACCGAAAGGCTATTTCCAGGAGCCGATATCGATATGTTTAATAGCTTTATTTCCCCTATACTATGAGCGCAAATCCCGCCTTAACTCAGCTTGGTAGAGTGCGCGGCTGTAGTATGATTTGCCGCATCCAGGCAATTGCGCAGCTACCGCGATGTCCCCGGTTCGAATCCGGGAGGCGGGACCATTTGCAGCGAGTGCCCAGGTAGTGTAGTGGCCCATCATGTCGGCCTGTCACGCCGACGACTCGGATTCGAATTCCGACCTGGGCGTCCTTTTTATTAGGTTTAGGCTCGTAAAATATTGGTTTTTCTAATATCGAATAAATATTAACCAATACAGTTAAATATGAGGTCATAATTATTTTACGTTATCATCCAAAAGGGGGTGAATGATTGGAACGAATGAAACAAATTGTTATCATCATGATTATTGCCTCGATGCTCCTTTTCACATCAGCAGCTGCCACGATATTGCCCCCACCAGATCTGGAAACCCAGGGGATTCTCCTGACTACAGATGTTTCAGCTCTCGGTATTTTTTCCAACAATGCTGATCTTAGTTGGAGGCATTCAAGTGAAGTGCTCGATGCGAATCTGAACCTGGTAGATATTGTTTGGGATCCTGAGACTGGCCTTCCTGTCGTTGATCCGGAAACTGGCGAACTCATCGAGATTTGGGAACTACAGCCAGAACCGCCGCTTAAGTATGATTCTGCCTCATTCGAAGTGCAAATGGCCACTGTTTACTCAGAAGATACGAGTGCTCAGTATGGGGAGATTGCATATTCGAAGAATTCAATGGTTGATACAAAGGCATTACCTGCTTCAATGTCGAATGTAGAAAATGACCGGATAATAACCTACACTGGGTTAAATGGCAATCGTATCTTATCAAAGGAAAATTTGATGCTGTCCGGCGCTGGTACCCCTGGAGTTCCCTCTGCATTAAGTACTACGTGTGCTCAATGCATTCCACCAGGGTGCACTTGTTACCCTGCTTTCTGCTCATTTGTGGATACAGGAAGCAAGATTGATATGAGTATCGTCTCGGCAACTACTTCTGGAGAGGTTCGTAACCTGAACAAGATCGGAGGAGGAGATGGTGAACGCTGGCCCCCAATACCCAGTGTTGATGGTCCAGCCCATATGAGTTATAGTATCCGGGTTGCTGAATTGTCATCTTCTCAACCCTCCGTAGGGTATGTATCTACGTACCTCAATCTCGAAAACAGTGAGGCAGGTGCATGGTGCGTCGGGATACCCTCTCTCATGCAGGAACTGTCTATTAATGAGCGCAAGTCCGTTGATGGCTATGTATCCTTGTTCTCCAACCTCGTCAATTATGAATCTGCTATATGCAGATAATTTTTTTTCTTATGGCTGAACAGGAAATAAATCTGTTTTTTAAGGGCTCTGTTATCTTCAGCAATAAAGAAAGAGAAGACTACTATCTGAAATCATCTTGACAGGTGAAGCAAAGCGCTCATTGATCTAATTAACTTGGAGGCGTCATTTTTCGATTTTAGGTTACTTTCTCTTCTTTTTCAGAACCGAGGTTACGGTTTCGACATTATTTCTTTGATGAGATCTTTCGATAGCGAATGATTGAGTAACCCTTTTTTAGAGTATTCAGAGATGTGCTTCCGCTTTACCTTTGACCGAGTAAGGAGGACTAACTATTCTTCGGAAAAATGTTTTCTACAGAACCAAATGAAGTACTTCCTCAATAAGGATCTTCTGGCTGACTGAATCCATCACTTCTCTAAACGCAATGTTATACTGGTAATCTTCAGACAGATATATTTTCAGGAGAAGGAGAACCGATAGCTGACGTTGGGTATAGGTCTTTTTAGAGTATCTAGAGGATGGAAGGGTATTCTGGAGTCTATACATTATTCCTTTTCCTTGTCGTTACTGAACAAAACAAAATAAGGAGCCACCGTACCTAGCGATCTTGAGGTCGATTAGGGACAACTCTTCCTGCAAAAAGGGATTTCTCCAGAGCCAATTTTTTACATTTTTATAGATTAGCGGTTAAATATTATGCTAAACTGTAATAAAAGAGGATTTAGGATAATTTAAAATCCATAAACTCTATTTTGCTTTATACTAAAAAAGGCTCAATGATTTTAAAGGATCGCCTAAAATATAGCAGGAGATAAGCAAAAGATGGGATCTGATAGCCGGCAACGTGGGCACTGTTGCCCTTTTTTTGGGGTAAAGAGTGGGGGGCCTATTATCGGTTTAAGTATGTTATTGATTCTGTTCGCTATTGTTCCATATATCATCCTACCGGGAACCATGCCAATCGTCATTGCTGTTTCATTTGTTGGTTTTGGAATATTCCTCGTTTGGATAGGGATTGCAAAATGAAGAAGTCATTCGCATTAAAGAATCTCTTCTGCTCCCTTTCAACGGGGATGGGGAGGATTTTTTACCTTAAAACCATCAACCTAATTTTTTTAGAATGGTTGAACAAATCGTTTCGAAAGACCTCATGAAAGAGAATCCTTGTTCCTGTCATAATCTTTTTAATCTCATCAGTAGAGGCTGATACATAAACCCATAATTAAATGATTAATATTCACCTCTGCGATTAATCTTCATTAATCACAGTGATTAATATTCATCAGTGGGTTGTTTATTGTCTGGGATATGTGGACAATGTGGCAATGTAATGGTTCTTGTAGTGGTCCTTCGATCTGCGTGAGGCAATGGGACCCCGTAAGTGATACTACCGGAAAACTTCTGTACACATTGCCATTTTTTTCAAAAAATATTCTCCATTACAAAGGTGATTCAGATGAGTAAATGGATTCTCACAGTTCTATTCGTGCTTGTATTCTTTGGACTGTTCACCGCAACAGTCAGCGCAGACCAGGAAGACTATAAACACTGGGCAGACAAACCGCCTGCGAGTTGGCAGAATGGCGCTCTCCAGCAAACAAATTCGGAATACTATGAAGGGGAGGTTGTGCCACATTATTGGACGACTAAAAAGTTGATACCCGGTAACACCTATGCTTTCAATATTTACTATGATTACTACGATCCCTCAAAGGCATGTGGCTTTGACTATCTGGCGCAATATAATTTAAGTCGGACCACAACATTTTTAGGTGCAACACCTACTATCGACGATGCATTTTCCGAGGGTCATGGCAATTTTTATACTGCTGGAGCAGATATTACATTGGTTTCGCCCCCTACAGATTTTGGGATTCAGCGGTTTGTCACCGTGAAATTTACAGCAACTGCTAAAGAAGCGGAGTTCTATTGGGGATTGCATTTGTCGGAACCAGGATCCTGTTGTCCGACCTGTACGGGTGCCCATGGCTGGCCTGGTGCATCTTTGCAGAGTGATGTGAGAGACGTCCCTGCCACAGCTGGTGCAATAATGCTTGGAGGTGGCGGTTCAATGCAAATCAATCCCAATGCAATATTGACTGCCTCGATTTCCGGTTACAAGCTTGATGAGTGCACCGGAGAAGGCCTGCCTGGCTGGACAATATTGTTGTGTTCTGACCCTGCTTGCACATCAGTATTAGAGAGTACTACTACCAACGCCAGCGGCTATTATGTCTTCTCCGTGACACCGGGCACCTACTACGTTCATGAAGTGCTTGAGCCAGGGTGGTATCAGACCGCTCCCAGCCCTCAAACCTATTACGGCCCCCTCATCATCAGTTCTACTAATCTGTACTACACGGACCAGAACTTTAGGAACCATGAACTGCTCTGCATCAGCGGTTACAAGCGAATCGACAGTGACGGTGACGGGACAGGAGAAAGTGTTCCAACAGAACCCTGGGATATTACCCTCACAAATGCAAGTGGATATAGTGCTTCTACAACAACTGATACGAATGGGTTTTATGAATTCTGCGGTC
>Ga0116171_10000070_pt1 | contig 97775 bp, 55 predicted proteins | sample AD_JPNHW2_MetaG_FD_89798 | JGI IMG/M metagenome (GOLD analysis project Ga0116171, IMG submission 89798) | Active sludge microbial communities of municipal wastewater-treating anaerobic digesters from Japan - AD_JPNHW2_MetaG | ecosystem: Engineered > Bioreactor > Anaerobic > Digestate | place...
GGCTTGCGCCGCAGAGCAGGCCATCGCCTGCCGGGGTCAGGCCAATTCTCGGGCATCGGTGATGCAGCCGCGTATGGCACTGGCGGCAGCGGTCAGGGGGCTGGCGAGAAAGGTCCTTCCCCCCTTGCCCTGGCGCCCCTCAAAATTGCGGTTGCTGGTGCTGACCGCGTACTGTCCAGCGGCGAGCTCATCGCCGTTCATGGCGATGCACATGCTGCAGCCCGGCTCACGCCATTCCGCGCCGGCGGCGAGAAAAATGCGATCCAGCCCTTCGGCCTCGGCCTGGCGCTTGACCGCCTGTGAACCCGGCACCACCAGGGTGCGCACCCCCTCCGCCACCTTGCGGCCCTTGAGGAGGCCGGCGGCGGCACGGAGGTCGCTGATGCGTCCGTTGGTGCAGGAGCCTATAAAGACCACGTCGATCTTTTGTCCGCGGATTGGCTGGCCCGGGGTTAACTTCATATAGCGCAGGGCCTTGTCCAGGGTCAACCGTGCATCCAGGTCGGTCAGGGCGTAAGGATCCGGGATGACCCCGTCGATGGCGATGCCCATGGCCGGGTTGGTGCCGAAGGTAATCATCGGCGGAAGGGCCGCGGCGTCGAGCGTTACGGTGGCATCGAATCGGGCGTCGGGATCGCTGGCCAGCTGGCGCCATTCCTGCGCACATTGCTCCCAGGCCGCCCCTGCGGGAGCAAAAGGCCGGCCCTCCAGGTAGGCTAGAGTAACGTCGTCAGGGGCGATCATGCCGGCACGCGCCCCGGCCTCGATGCTCATGTTACAGATGGTCATCCGGCCTTCCATATCGAGGCTGCGGATGGCGCTGCCGGTGTACTCGATGACGCAGCCGGTGCCGCCGCCCACTCCGATCCGGGCGATCAGGGCGAGAATGATGTCCTTGGCGGTGACGCCCCGCTTCAGGGTGCCCTCGACGCGCACCTCCATGGTTTGCGGACGATTCTGCAGCAGGGTCTGGGTGGCGAGGACATGTTCCACCTCGCTGGTGCCGATCCCGAAGGCCAGGGCGCCGAAGGCTCCGTGCGTGGCGGTGTGGCTGTCGCCGCAGACGATGGTCATCCCCGGCTGGGTGAGTCCGAGTTCGGGGCTGATGACATGGACGATCCCGCGGCCGGGGTCATCGGCGCCGTAAAGCGGGATGCCGAATTCCGCACAGTTGCGCTCGAGTCGGGCGAGTTGGGCCTTGGCAAGGGGATCGTGCCACCGCACCCCGGGAGCGGTGGTCGGTATCGAATGGTCCATGGTCGCCACGGTCTGGGAGGGCCGGCGCACCGGCAGGCCGCGCTCGCGCAGTCCCTGAAAGGCCTGCGGCGAGGTGACCTCGTGGATGAGCTGGAGATCGATATAAAGTACAACCGGAGCGCCGGGCTCCTGGCTCACGACATGGTTCTTCCATATCTTGGCAAAGAGGGTGCGTGAAACATGCGTATTCATAGGGCGGCTCGTTTATTCGGGTTCAAGGTCCTGCAGCACAGCGCCCGTATGGGCGGAGGTGACCATGCGGGTATAGCGTGCCAGCCAACCGCGCCGGTACCTGGGCGCGAAGGGCGGCAGCTGCTGCAGCCGGCTGTTGATCGCGGAGGCGTCCAGCCGGAGATTCAGGGTACGCTGGTGCAAGTCTATGTCGATGATATCCCCCTCCTGCACGGCGGCGATCGGGCCGCGCGCCGCCGCTTCGGGGCTGACATGGCCGATGCAGGCGCCGCGGGTGCCGCCGGAGAAGCGGCCGTCGGTGATCAGGGCCACGCTTTCGCCCAATCCCATTCCCATGATCGCCGAGGTCGGCGAGAGCATCTCGGGCATGCCCGGCCCGCCTTTGGGTCCGCAGTAGCGGATGACAACCACATCGCCTTGCTGGATGCGCCCGCTGTTGATCGCCGCGATGGCCGCCTCCTCCGCGTCGAAGACCCGCGCCGGACCGCTGTGGCGCCACATCGCCTCGGCCACGGCTCCGGTCTTGATCACCGCACCAAGCGGCGCGAGGTTGCCGAAGAGAATCGCCAGCCCGCCCCGGGCAGCGTAGGGATGGTCAAGCCGTCGGATCACGGTCTCATCGAGAATTTCAGCCCGGGCGATATTCTCGCCGAGGCTTTGGCCGGTCACGGTGACAGCGCCGGGATCGAGCAGTCCCGCGATGCGGCTCAGTTCCTGGAGGATGGCGGAGACACCGCCGGCGCGGTCGACGTCCTCGACATGGACCATCCGCGAGGCCGGCGATACCTTGCAGAGATAAGGCACCTGGTCGGCCAGGGTATTGAGCCCGGCCAGATCGATCTTGACACCGGCCTCGTGGGCGATGGCCAGGGTATGGAGGATGGTGTTGGTCGATCCGCCCATCGCCAGATCGAGGATCAGAGCGTTGCGGAACGCCCGCGGCATGAGAATATCCCGCGGCTTGAGGTCGAGTTCGAGCAGCCGCATGATGGCCGCACCGGATCGATCGATCAGCGCCTCGCGGCGCGGATCGGTGGCGAGAATCGTGCCGTTGCCGGGCAGGGCCATGCCGAGGGCCTCGAGCAGACAATTCATGCTGTTGGCGGTGAACATCCCGGCGCAGCTGCCGCAGCCGGGGCAGGCGCGGTCCTCGAGCTCCTTGAGCGCCGCGGCGGAGAGGCGGCCGGCGTGATACTGGCCGAGTCCCTCGAAAATCGAGATCAGGTCGATCGCCTCGCCGGCGGCCGTACGCCCCTTGGCCATCGGCCCGCCCGAAATGAACAGGGTCGGGATATTGAGCCGCGCCGCCGCCATCACCATGCCCGGCACGATTTTGTCGCAATTGGGGATGCAAATCAGCGCATCGAGCGGATGGGCGGAGGCCATGGTCTCGACGCTGTCGGCGATCAATTCGCGCGAGGGGAGGCTGAAATACATGCCGGCATGGCCCATGGCGATACCGTCATCGACGCCGATGGTATTGAATTCAAAGGGAACGCCACCGGCCTGCCGCACCGAGGCCTTGATCTTGCGGCCGAATTCCTGCAGGTGGATATGGCCGGGGATCAGATCGGTGAACGAGTTGCAGATGCCGATGAAGGGCTTGTCCATGTCTGCATCGGTCAGCCCCGTCGCCTTAAGCAGTCCACGGTGCGGCGCACGGTCGATGCCCTGTTTGATTTGGTCCGATCTCATGTTCATCCTTCCATCAGAGACCGCAGCTCTCTCCCCTTGGGCCGGCGGGACCCGGGTGATGTGTGGGAATGCTGCAGAGGGATGCGGCGGATCACGTGGGGAGGTGCGGCCGGCTGGCTTATTTTTGAATATCGTGATTTTTTGTCTGGGGTGCAAGGACTATTTCACCGGCCGCGCGGCGGCGCGCTGGAAGCCGCACCCGCTGCCGGCCTGGCCCACGGAAACTCCCACCATTTTCCTTGACTTTTGCGCCGGTTATTTGTACCATCATACCAGCCGACGCCGCACTCCAGCCGGAACCGGCCTGCCCTGCGGTCCAACCCCACTGCTTTAAGTCCTGGGAGTCCCGATGCGCACGCCCAAGAAAATCGCACTCCATTCCAAAATTCTCATCAGTCTCGTCTTCGGCATTCTTCTCGGCATCGCCGCCAACCTGGCCGGGGCCCGCAATCCGGAGGTTGCCGCCTTCGTCAATGAGGTGGTGATCAAATACGTCACCGGTCCCCTCGGCAGGATCTTTTTGAACCTGCTCTTTATGACCGTCGTCCCCCTGGTCTTCTCCACCCTCACCGTCGGCGTCACCAACCTCGGCGATCTGCGCCGGCTGGGACGCATCGGCATGAAAACCTTCGCGATGTTTATGCTCCTGACCACGCTCAGCACTATCCTGGGGATGAGTTCGGTCTCGCTGCTAAAGCCGGGCGAAGGATTTGACCAGGCCACGCAGACGCGCCTGCTCGAGACCTACCGCGGGGAGATCCTGCAGCGCAGCGATTCCTTCAAGGACAAGGGTGGATTCGGCGTCGACACCTTTATCAACATCATCCCGCGCAATCCCCTGGCCGCCATGGTGAACATGGACATGCTCGCGGTCATCTTTTTCGCCCTCGTTTTCGGTGCCGCCCTAACCCTGGTCCGGTCGGACAAGACCCATCTGGTGACGGGCGCGCTGGAGGTGACCTCCGAGGCCATGATCAAAATCGTCGGATTCGCGATGAGCCTGGCGCCCATCGCTGTCCCGGCCCTGATCTTCAACGTCGTCGCCCGCTTTGGCATGGACCTGCTCGAAAAATTGCTCTATTTTGTCCTGATCACCTTCGGCGGCTATCTCATCTTCCTTTTCGGGATCTACACGCTCCTGCTCTTCTTTGTCTGCCGGGTCCGGCCGCTCGAGTTTTTCCGCCGCATCATCCCGATCATGGTGACCGCCTTTTCCACCAGCTCCAGCAATGCCACCCTGCCGACCACGCTGAAGGAATCCGAAGAAAAGCTGGGCATTCCCGCCGATATCGCCGGATTCGTCCTGCCGCTCGGCGCGACGATGAACATGAACGGCACTGCCCTTTATGAGGGGGTGACCGTGCTCTTCCTGGCCCAGGTCTTCGGCATCTCCCTCGGTGTGGGTTCGATGCTCATCGTGGTCATCCTCTCGGTACTGATGGCGGTCGGCACCGCCGGCATTCCCGGGGCCTCGCTGCCGATGCTGATGATGGTGCTGAACGCGGTGGGGGTGCCCCCGGAAGGGATCGCCATCATTCTCGGCATGGACCGCATTCTCGACATGGGGCGGACGACGCTGAATGTGACCGGGGATGTCGTCACCGCCGCCTACGTCACCCGCTCGGAGGGGCTTGCCCCCGCCGGGGCCGGGAGCGCCTTTATGCCGTAAGCGCGTTACCCCGCCCTTGCGGCAGCGCGCCCGATTCAGCTCCGCACAGCCGAGATTTTATTGGGTCACCAGCAGCCGTGTGGCCAGTGGCGGCAGTTGGACCGGCACGGCATGATGCCGTATCGGCTGTTCTTCCCCCAAGCCTCCGGCCGCCGGATCAAGGACGATCGCGTGCCGGCCCCGCTCGACCCTGAGCTCGCCCGTATAAGGCGCATTCCCTGTATTGACCAGGATGAATATCCGGCGCCCCTCCCGCTCGAACTCGCCGTAGGCGATCGTCGAATCGGCGGGCGAGAGGGCCGCAGGCCGGCCTGTTTGCTGCAGGAGCGCACCGGGAGCCGGTGAGCGCAAGGAATCCGGCATCAGCACCACCGCCACGCCCGCCGCGCGCGACTGGTCCACCAACTGCCGCAGCGGGCCCGGCAGAGTGATGCCCTCGGGAAAGACGAGCGCGCTATATTCTGAATCGCCAAGACGGAGGCTCCCCTTCGCCGTGACGGCAGCCTTTTCCAGACTCGCCGCGTCGGCCAGGGTAAAGGGGATCTGGGCTTGCAGCAGATCTCCCCCCCATCGGGTGAAGGAACTCTCCAGCCGCACCGCCCGTTCATTCTGCGTCGTCCGGTCCATTTTCTCCGCCACCGGGTGGTACTCGCGCTGCAGGTCATAGATCGGATAATAGAGCACCACCCGGCGCAGCGGCCGGGCCGGTTTCAGCAGGGCATTCACCCGGCCGACGAAGGTGCAGTAGGCCTGATATTCCTTTTCGCCACGGTAGGGATACTCCTGGCCCGGCACGATGGTATAGTAGAGATTGAAATCGGTGACGCCAAAGGCCATTTGCCAGGCCGCGGCGGCTTGCATGTGTGCGAGATTGGCCGGCGCCCGGCCGTGAATGGTCTGATCGAAGTCGCTCATTTCGCACATCACGCGGCGCTGCCCCTGCAATGCGGCCGCGGAGGCCGGAAAGGCGACGGCCATCCAGGCCTCCTCCGCCCAGATGGCGGGATCGGAGCTGAGCTGGTCGAGGCCGGGGATGTCAAAACCCCTGCTGACCAGGAGTTTGTTGCCATCGAGCGGGACATGGCAGAGCGGGTTTTCCTCCCGCAATCCATGTCCCGAGGCCACCGGCCCCTGGCCCTGATGCTCCAGTCGTGCCGTGCGCAGCCACTCCTGAATCGCCTTGTAGTAGAAGCGATAATCGAGATCCGCCAGCAGCGACCAGAATTGCTGCCGGACAACCCGATCCTCTTCTGCATCGCCGCTGAACAGGGAGGAAATCACCGCCATCAGATCCTGGCCGTATCGTTCACGGTAGCGCTCCGGCAGATCCGCAGCCCAGGAAATCATCGGCAGATTCTTCTTGCCGGGATCGAGCGGATCGATGACGCGCACATTTTTGCGCACGCTCTCGCGGAGCTGCCCGAGATTGAGTCCCATCATCGAGGGTTCATCGCTAAAAAAGGCCTCGATCCTGCCAAAGAGTTCGGGACCCAGGTGGTCGCGATAGGCCTGATGGGTCAGCGCGATGAATTGCTGCGTGGAGCGGGGATCGAGGGGATTGGGATATTTGCGCGCCGCGTAAAAATTGTTGCTGGCATGGGTGAACTCATAGCAGGGACGCACCTGGAAGGGATGCTGCGGATTCTCGCGGTCATAGACCATTTCCAGCGACTGCAGCGACGGATCGGCTTGCAGTACCCCGCCGCCGGCGGCCAGGCTGGGATAGCCATCCTCGTCGTAAATCCATACCCGCAGTCCGTTATCCAGCATGGCGCGGACGCCCTCCACGAAGATCTGCCACTCTGCCGCCGATCGCAGATAGGTATCGCCAAAGGGCACGTTGCAGACCACGCCGCCCAATCCGCAGCTTTCCTTGTAATAGCGGGATTGGTCGCGGATATCGGCCCCGTGGACGATCTGCAGCGGGCGGCACTCCGCCGGTGGTGTTTCCCAGGCCCGGCGCCAGGATTCGGGCAGCAGGTCGCCCTGGCCGCCGCGGGCGAGGAGCGCCGCCGGCAGCAGGACGGTGAGGAGCAGGGTGCAGAGCAATCGCGCAGTGTGCTTCATGGTCAGGATCTCTTTCGTTAAGGTTGGGGTTCAGGACAATCGCCGCGGACCTCATGGACCAGCTGCGCCCGATGGGGCGAGCAGCGGCGATGACCGGTTCAGCATGCACAAACAGGGAATCCCCTCTATGAAAAATGATCTTCAGCAAATCGCGCTGCTGGCGTTCCTCCTCCCCGCCGTCGTCTGCGCCTCAGCCAAAACAGAGGCCCAGCGCGGCGCCCGGGCGCGCTTCGCGGCGTACTGCGGCGCAACGATTGCGGCTCCGGCCACCACTCTGAACGGGATCCTCCCGGCGGCCCACTGGATCTGGGACAGCGGCGAGATCAACCCGCAGGACGACCATCTTCTCATCCGCAAGCTCTTCACCCTGCCCGCCGCGCCGCAGCACGCCAGAGCCTTTATTTCGGCCAGCGCTTTTGCGGATGTTTACATCAACGGCAAGCTGCTCGATCGCATTCCGGTGAACTGCGATCCGGAATTCCAGGTCTATGAAGAGTACGACCTCTCCCCCTACCTGCAGGCGGGCAGCAATATCATCGCCGCCATCACCTATAATTATGGCCTGGGCATGCATCATCGTATGGAGGCCCGGGCCGGCTTTTTCTTCCAGTGCCGGGTGGAATGCGATCACGCAAAGCCACTGCAGATCCTCTCCGACGCCAGCTGGCAGGTCCGGCACGCGGCCGCCTGGGAACCCTCCGGCAAGATGCGCACAGGGCTCGGCGAGGACCGGCCGCGGCTGATCGGCTATAATGAAAAGTACGACGCCTCCCGGATGCCCGAAAACTGGCAAGCGGAAAGCGGCCCCGCGGCTGGCTGGGAGAACGCCCGCGCCATCGGCGTTCCCCCGCTGGCGCCCTGGAATCAGATCGTGGTCGTGCACCGGCCGCCGCTGCGCCGGGGCACCGCCTTGCCACTCCGCTGCTGGCGAAGCGGCAAGGCGATCATCTATGACTTTGGCCGCGAGGTAGCGGCCGCTCCGCGCATCGAGATCGATGCCCCCCAGGCCGGCCTCCTCCTCGAGCTCGGCACGGGCGAGCGCCTGAATGCGGACAGCAGCGTCAGTACCAGCAAACGCGTCGACTTTACCGACGTATATCTCACCCGTGCGGGCGCGCAAGCCTGGGAGCCCGCCACCTGGCGGGGCTTCCGCTACTTCTCTCTCACGGCGCCGGACTGCGTCAAGATCGCCAAGATCTCCGCCATGACCCGGGGCTATGACCTGCGAGATGCGGGTGACTTTTATTGTTCGGATAGCCTGCTCAATGCCATCTGGGATATCGGCCGCAACAGCATCCGCCTGTGCGCACAGGACACCTATATGGATACCCCGTGGCGCGAGCAAACGCAGTACATCGCCGGCGATGCGCGCTATCTGCAGAAATATGCCTTTTATGCCTTCGGCGGCAGTTCCAATTTTTTGACCCGCTATAATCTGCTCTGCGGCGCCGAATCCCAGCGCTGGAGCGCCGCAGGTGCGATCCGCTCCCGATACCCCACCGGCTGGCTGCTCGGCCCCCATACGTCGGCATACCTGCCGGATTATGAGCTGGAATGGATCATCATGCTCGGCGAGTATTTCCAGTACTTTGGCGACACCGAGCTGGTCCGCCAGGTTTATCCCAACCTGACCCGGCTGCTGGGATATATGGCAGGCTTTATCAGCGCGGAGCATGGACTGATCAAGGACACCCCCGGTTGGATCGTGCTCGACCATCCGCGTAATTTCCCGATGGATCTGCGCAACGAGATCACCGCCTTGAACGCCCTCTACTATGCCGCCCTGCAGCAGGCGGCGATGCTGGCGCAACAGGCTCTGCACGACGAACCCCGGGCCCGACAATGGCTGGGCGAAGCGGGCCTCTTGAAAACGAATATGCACCGCTGGCTCTGGTCCGATTCGACCGGATTGTTCCGCGACAGCTACGGCAGCGCGAAATTCAGCCCGCAAACCCAGGTCTATGCCCTGCTCTATGGCCTGGCCGATGATGCGGCCCGAGCCGGAATCGTCCGCTACATCACCAGCCAGGGAAAGTGCAGCGAGCAGTCCTTCGCCTATTATGTGCTCTGCAGCGTTTTTGCGGACGAACCGGTTTGGGCGCTGAACTATGTCCGCAGCCACTGGGGAGCGCAGATGCACTCGCCTTTCTTCAACGGCGCCTGGCATGAAGCCTGGGATATTGCGGCGTGGCAAGGCGATGTGGGTTCCGCCTCGCATGCCTGGAGCTCCGGGCCGACCGCGCTGCTGCCGCAAAAAGTCCTCGGGGCCGAACCCCTGTCCTCGGGCTGGAGCACCTTTGCCGTCCAGCCGCATCCCGGCGACCTCTCCTGGGCGCAAGGAACGGTGCCATCGCCGCAGGGCCCCATCCGGATCGAGTGGCGCAAAGATACGGACCGCTTCACGCTGCGCCTGAGCGTGCCGCCCGCCGCTGCAGCGGTGGTCACCCTCCCGGCAACCGCGGCCGGCGCGGTGACTCTCAACGGCAGGCCGGCTGCCGCCCTCGCTTGCCGCTATGCCGTCCATATGAGGCCCGGCCGGATCGAAATGACCCTGGCTGGAGGGCGCTACGAGTTGGTCTCCCGGTTCGAATAGAGCGCGGCGGCGAGACCAATACCGTCGTGCCTGCCGGGCACAGGCCGCCGCCTGCAGGGCATGGACCGACGCTGCAGGGCTTGAACCACTAGCGCGGGGTATGAACAGGTGCTGCAGGGCCGCCGCCCGCGCCGCACACCGCAGCCTCAGCGCAGGTTGACCCCCTCCAGCGCGACCATGGGTTGGCCGCCGCGGCAGTCGGCCTCATCCACTTCTATCTCCACCTGCCGCTGCTCGCCTGGCATCAACGAAATGAAATTATCGCTGAACACGGCCGGCAGGATGCGCTCCTTGTCTTTCGCCCCCATGATCTCGAGCCGGACCATCAGCGCAGGCGTCGAGGAGGAGTTGGCCAGATTCGCCGACAGGAACCACTTGCCGGTCTGGCGGCGTGAACGGACCCGGAGATCGAGTTTTACCTTTGCCAGCTGCGCGATCTCGTGAAAATCCTCCTCGCGCCGACTGCTCCAGTAAAAATTCTCCGCGACCGGCCGCCCCCGTTGTTCAAGCCGGAGACGAATGAAATGGGTCGGGCTCAGCGCGGCGGGGCGCTCCAGCCGGCAAATGCGCCGGACCTGATCGATGGGGCAATCGGCGTTGAAGAAACGACGGGCGGCGGTCGAACCGTCGAGGTTGATCAGCTCGACGGTGGCGATGAGGTTGCTGCCACCCGCGATGCTCATGTTTACCACCTCGATGCTGTCGGTGGCGGCATTCCAGAGAATATGGAGTGGTTCGCTGCCTTTTTTGCAGCCGAAATAGGCGCCGGTGGGCTCGAAGTAATAGTCGTAAGTCTGAAACACGAAGGATGGCCAGGCGCAGTGCGTCATCCAGAACAGCACCCCCATCCGGTTCCTGGCCTGGGCTTCGAGGATGCCGCGAAACCCCTGATAGCTGAGCCACTGGGCGTATTCCAGCCATTCGCGCGCGTTATCCACCTTGCCAAAATGGTCTTCCAGCCGCCGCATAAAGTTGTCCCCCTCCTGCGCGCTCTCCATGCTGAAATCATGCACCGCCCAGAGCCGCTGGACCGGCCAAAGCGTGGAATCGGGCATCATCGCTTGCAGGCTGGCCCAGGAGACCGGAGCGGGAAGTCCGATCTCGCTGTGCAGTTTTGGCGTGGCCCTCTCCTGGAAATAATAGCGCAAGGAGCGGGCGGCATAGGGACCGTGACCGCTGACCACCTCATCCGCTGAACTGGAGATATAGTGGATGCCGGGAGCGATCCGGGGCAGCAGGACGCGGAGGGCGCTGTCGATCTCCGCCGGCGGATAGCCTTCATTCCGGCCGCAATACAGAGCGATCGCGGGATGGTTGCGGATGCGCTTGACAAAATCTTCCGCGTTTTGCATGAAGAGCCGGGTATCGGCGGGATTGGGCCCGTCGCCCGGGTTGGCCAGCCAGAAATCCTGCCAGACCATGATGCCGTACTTGTCGCATGCCGCAAAAAATTCATCATCGCCGGTCTGGCCGACCCAGTTTCGTAGCATGTTCAGATTCATTTCCCGGTGATAGCGTACCGCAATGTCATACTCCCGTGACCGGTAGCGGAGGTTGGATTCTGAAAAGCCCCAGTTGCCGCCGCGTGCGATGAAGCGCTTGCCGTTGATCCAAATCTTCAATCGGCCTCCTTCTTCGGAATACGACAGCTCCCGAATACCGGTTTTGAACGCCCTGGAGTTGGATACCAGGCCGGCAGCGCTGATAAACTCGAGTCTGACGTCATAGAGGGAGGGTTTGCCATAACCGTTTGGCCACCAGAGTCGCGGATGGGCGATGTGCAGCGCCGCGATCCGGGAGGGATCCAGCGCGATCGTCCTGGTCTCCGCGCCTGCCAGGGAGACCGGGAGAGAAAAAGAGGCCGCGCCGACGCTTCCGGCCAGTTTGCCGCTGACCGGCTGCGTCTGATGGTTCACCAGCGTGACCTGGATGGTCAGATCGGCCGATGTGGTATCCGGTAAGGGGAGCCGGGATGAAACACAGGGGTCTTCGAGAGTCACACTGCCGTTTTTTGAAAGCCAGATCTCATTCCAGATTCCGATATTCCGGCCGCGCGTGGAGGGAAACCAGTCCCATCCGACGGAAGCGTGAAACGTGGGATTATCCAGTCCGAGCTCGCCGCCATTGGCCTGATGATCCCGCAGGGTCGGTTCCTTCACAAAGCCGGGTGCAAGGTTTTTGCAGATGTACACCGCCAGGGCATTTCTCCGGCCGGGCCGGACCGCATCGGTCACATCCCATTTCCCGCGCGCAAACGCACCCTCCACCCGGCCGCACTTTTTGCCGTTGAGATAGAGGTCCGCCTTCCAGTTGATGCCATCGAGATGGATAAAGATCCTGCTGCCCTCCCAGGATCCCGGCAGCAGGAACTCGTCGCGATAGATAAAGTCCGAGTAGAAATAGGAATCGGAAATCAGGAACTGATTATCCCCATAATCCGGATCGGGGATCATGCCATTATTGAGATACGAAACCAGCACGGTTCCCGGGACGGTCGCCTGGATCCAGGACCGGTCATCATAGCCAGTTTGGGAAATGGCAGTCAGCGGATCGGCGGCCAGCGAGCTCCTTTGCAGTTTCCAGGCCCCGCCCGAGAGGGGGAGAACGCCCCGGCTCTCCGCCCTGGCCTGAGGATGAGCGACCGCAACAGGGGCGCCGGTTCCATATATTTCCATCTCGCTGATGATGTAACCATCGGCTGGTGACAACGCCCTGTTCAGATTCAAACGCACATACCGGGCGCGCAGCCTGAGATCGAACCGGATCACATCATTCATGGCGGAATTCTTTGGCAGCTCGGCGATCTTTTTCCAGCTGCGGGCATCATCGGAAATCAGGATGGATCCTGATTCAGCGCGTCTCAGCCAGAAAATATCGATCCGGTCAAAGGCGCAGATCGCGCCGAGATCGACATAAAGCCATTCCTGCTGTGCGCCCGCACTCTTCCAGGCACTGGAAAATGCATACGGGCCGCCGATGCTGCAGGGTTCGCCCTGATCCATGGGCTGCACCTCCGCCAATCGCCAGCTCTCGATATTCGCGGAACTGAATTCCGCGCGATAAAACGAATAGCGGACCGGCTGCGGCAGACGCCAGGTTTCATGGAAAACCCGGTAATTCTGCGGATAGATGTTTCGCCGGTAGCCGGTGAGGGTATCACCGACGAGGCCGGTGCCGGATAAAACCCCGATCTCCTGCCACCCGGCGCCATCGCTGGAGCCGGTGACCCGGATCGACCAGGGCTCAATCTCCTTTTTGCAGGTATCGACCGAAACAGTACCACTGAACCGGAAGCCATCGACGGCAGGCAGGACACAGTGGCCCGCCTGCTCGATCTGCACCCAAAAGTTTGCCGAGTCGAAGACCATGCGCGTGGAAACATTGCGGTCGACCAGTTTTTCCCGGTCCGGGCGCGGATAGATCCCGTCCTGGCTGCTCGAGACCACCAGCCAGCCCGGCATCTCCGTCTCAATCACACCGTCCGTGATCAACTGCGGCGTCAGATAGAAATCATAGCTGCCCGAGCCATATACCGGCCGGAGCAGAGCGATGTTCCGGTAGGTCCGGGCATCGGCGCGCAGTGAAGGAGAAAAATCCTCGCGTGGATCGCCCGGATAAATGCCGATGCCGCGGCTTCGCTTTTCGGCCGCGCTGACCGTGATGAGGAGCACGGCCAGGTGCAACAGCCCGACCCATTTCAAAAAATTTCGCACGAACAAGAGGGGATAACCTTTCATAGTTCACCAGGCCTCGACGGGATTATATGCAGGGTTGTTTTTTGCGCGCGTCATCCCGGGTTTCACTTCACCGCAGCGCTGCGCGCCGGGCGCTGCCGCCCCATCTCCGCCAGGGGAAGCATTTTGAAATCCGGCAGGAGCGCATAGACGCTCGCATCACTGCGCAGCCGAAAGTCCATCCGCGCCATCTGTGCGAAGCCGGGGTCGCCGTCCGTGAAATAATTCCGGCCGGTCTGCACCCACTCGGGCGCGCCGTTATGGAACTGGCCAACCGAGCAAAAGAGATTGTCTTCAATGAGATTGCGCCGTGGCAAGCCGAAGGGCGCCTCCCAATAGTGGCACAATTCGGGATAGGCCTCGGCATAGGGCGAACGATCGTAGCCGACCTCCTCGAGGCGGCGCCGATAGAGGCCATCGGGTCCGGCGAACTCGGCACCCGCCCAGTTCTGCACGCGGTTATCGATGTGAAAGGCCAGAGGCACATCGACAAAGATATTGTTGCGATAGACGATATCGCTGCCGCCGCCGATCATCACCGCGACGGTACCCGGCTTGTAAAAAAGGTTGCCATAGACCTGCATGCCGCAAGCGCCGTCGTCATGATAGATGGACATGATCAGCCCCTCTCTCGGGCCGATATGATGAAAATAGTTGTAACGGACGATCGTGCCGCGCTCGCCGGGATTGCGGCCATAGTAGAGCGCTCCCATATCATGGCCATCGGTGACTGCATCATGGAGGATGTTGTATTCGATCCGATGATCGTTGCCGTTCAAATGGATGGCCACCCCGGGACAGTTATAGATCTCGTTATGATCGATGATGTTGCCGACCCCATCGAGGTTGATCGCACCGCGATAGCTCTTTTCATGGCGATTGAAATCATGGATGGCGCAGTTGGAAACCCGGTTATGGCCAGGCGTCAGCGTGATCCGGTCACCGCCACCGAGGATGATCCCGCCTGCCCCAATATTATAGATCTCGCAGTTTTCGACGAGGTGGCTGCTGCCGCAGTGGCGGTCCCAGGTCTGATGGCTGTAGAGGTACTCCTTGAAATGGCCGAGCATGCGCGAGGCCGGCCTGCCATCCGGCCCGACCCCCTGTCCGAAACAGAGGGCGATCGTGCCGATGTTGCGAAACGTGCACGATATAAACTGGATGTCATGGCCACCCTCGATGCAGGCGCCCATGCCCCGCGTGCATTCGAAGGTGATCCCCTCGAACCGGAGGCAAGCCGCGTTTTCGATGGCCAGCAGTGGTGCTTCGCAGAGTGAGAGACTGAGGTCGGAAAAATCCTCGTGGTCGAAGGGATAGAAATAGATGCGCTGGCGCCGGCGGTCGAGGTAATACTCGCCCGGCAGATCGATCTCTTCGAGCATATTAAAGCCGTAAAAGCCGTTGAATTTTTCCCCGGCGGCAAAGCCATAAAAGGTGGGCTGCGCCGTGGTCAGCTCTTTTTTGCCGGAATCGACCTTCCCGACCGCTACCGCATCATCGGCAAATCCGTAATGGAAAAAACCGGAAATCCATGGTTCTTCAGCGTGCTGCCAGCGATCGATGCGGCCGGCCTGATAGACGATCACCCCGCCGCGCCCCGAGGTATCGCCATCGCAGGGACGGGATCCTTCGGCAACCACGCGGTCATAGCCAGTATAGCCGCGGTTGGGCCAGCGCGCCAGAACGTAGGCCCGCTCCCGGCCGAAGAGCTCCGGCGGCGGCATCGAGTAAGGCCGGCCGAAGCCATGCGGCTGGAGGCGCGACATGTCAGCCGGCACTCCGGCAATATCGATCTGGAGGATTTTATCCCGCACCCGGGTGATCAGGCGGTTGGCCACGGTGCTATCACTGACCGGCCCCACGCGGCCGGACGCAATGCGGACGCCGCCGGAGAGGCGGACCTCCTCTCCCGCCCAGGCTTTAAAGAGTACCGGGGCACCCGCCTGGCCGCTGTCCCGTTCATTGAACGCAACGGTGGCGTGCAGGGGATAGAGTCCCCCGCGCAGGTAGACCGTGCACGCCGTCCCCGGCGCACGCTTCCTTTCCGCGCGGACCGCGTCACGCGCCCGCTCAAGCGTGGCGAAGGGAGCGGAAAACGCGCCGCTGTTCGAGTCCGCCCCGGCCGGCGCCACATAAAAAACGGCGTGCCGGCCGGCGCGAGCCGCGGATGGCGCGGCGAAAGGGGTGCACAGAAGCATTGCAACAAGAACTTGATCAAGGGCATATCGTGTAATCATCGGTAGTCCCGGATTAGGTGGAGGATCCTGAATTATGCAATAATAGCGTCGTACATAGTACCCATCCCTGGGCAAATTAACAAATATTTCCTCCGGCAAATTAGTGTTTGAACCCTTCCCAATAAGCTCGTATATTGAAGGCCCGTCTCTGGCGTGTCGCAGCGGAACACCTCCCGCGGGCGCCATGCCGTCGGTTTCGCATTGGCCGGGGGAGCCAGCCTGCACCGGACTAATCCCGCAGTACTGATCAGGAACCTTTCAAGGAGTGTACCCCCGCCATGCATCGAGTTTTGAGCTTGCTCCTTGCCGCCGTTGGCATCGCCGGCAGCACCGGAGCGGCGTACAGCCAGCGCTCCGGCCAACCTGTCGGATATGTCAATCCCTTTATTTGCACCCAGGGGGATCATGGGCAGTGGCTCCCGGCCGCCAATGTTCCCTTCGGGCTGATCGAGTTGTGCCCCGATACCTGGCCCGGCAGCCTGAGTGCTGACGGAGATTATGCCCATTCCGGATATGATTATGCCGATCGCCATGTACGGGGCTTTAGCCATTTTCATAAGGGCAGTTCAGGCGGCACGCGCCGCACCGATCGTGCCGGTCTGCTCTCCCTTCTCCCGTTTTGCACCCTGCCATCGGACACCTTTCTCAGCAATCCGGTCGTCGAGATCGATAAAAAGTCCGAGAAGGCACGGCCCGGCTATTATGCCGTCCGCCTCAGCCGCGACGGCATTGCGGTGGAGTTGACCGCGACGGCGCATACAGCCAGCCATCGATATTACTATCCCCGCGGCCGCGCCGCCCGGCTGTTCCTGTTTGAAGGCAACCGGCTGCGTTCGCGCGGCCTGAGTTGCATTCTGCGCGATCCCTGCACCATCGAGGGCACGCAGCGTGTCTATAATGGCATCCACTTTGTGGTCAAGTTCAACCACCCGGTCCGCTCTGTGCAGGTATGGAACGGCACAACTCTGGCCGGAGAGCGGCGGCCACCGGAGAGCCCCAGGAGCCGGGTCGTGCCGGCGGCGGCCGGGAGCGAGCTCCTGCCGGAATCAGCCGAGCTCGAGCTCCTGCCGGCAACCGCCGGGAGTGAGCCCCTGCCGCAAATCGCCGGGAGCGAGCTCCTGCCGGAAAGCGCCGGTGGCGGACTGGTGCTCGACTTTGGCGATCTGGCCGGCCAGGCGGTGGAGATCCGCGTCGGAGTATCGCTGACCGGCATCGCAGCGGCGCGGCGCAACCTCGCCGCGGAAAATCCCGACTTTGACTTTGCGGCCCGGCAAAAGGAGGCCCTGCAAGAGTGGAACCGCCGGCTCGAAGCCATCGAGGTCGAGGGCGACGCGGAATATAAAACCATTTTTTATACCGCGCTTTATCACACCTGTTTTCTGCCGGTCACGACCACCGATATTGCCGGCACCTATCCAGGCCTCGACGAAAGGATCCATACCGCCACCGGCTACATCCATTTTGATGACTATGCTTTCTGGGACGCCTTCCGCACCGTGTATCCTCTGTACAGCCTCTATCTGCCGGAAGTCTATCGCGATATCGTCTGCTCGCTGCGCGACCTCTATGAGCAAGGCGACTGGGAGCGCCCGGATGGCGCACATGCGCCGCACGGCGCGGGATCGGGGTTCTCGCTCACCGGCAAAAACGGTTTTCTCGCCTATGACAACTGCCGTAACGAGCATATGCTGATGGTTATGACCGACGCCTGGTTCAAGGGGCTCTGCGATCTCGACCTGGCGCAACTCTATCCGCTTCTGAAGCGGGAGGCCTTGATGCAAGCGGGCCCGCACTACGACGCCATCGGCTACATTCCGGCGCGCCCGGACCAGACCGGTGAGTACGCCTGGGACAGCTGGTGCCTGGCGCGCCTGGCGCAGGCCGCCGGTCTGGAGGGTGACCAGGTCTATTTCGCCCGGCGCGCCGGATGGTGGCGCAACACCTGGGACCCTGCGCTGCGCTTTTTCCGGGCGCGCGCCGCGGATGGCACCTGGCTCGATTTCCCCGAGGATCCCACCGTGAACCGCGAAAAATACACCTATGAGGGCACCAAGTGGCAGTGGCGCTGGAATGTCCTGCATGACCTTCCCGGATTGATCGAAGCCTTCGGCGGGCGCGAGGAATTCATCAAGGAACTGAGCTGCTTCTTCGACCAGGATCTCTATACCGCCGGCAATCAGATCGATCTGCAGGCCCCCTATCTCTTCAACGCCGCCGGCGCGGCCTGGCTGACCCAGAAATGGACGCACCGGATTCTTGCCGAGCCCATGGTTCAGCGCTACGGCACCCACAATGCCTTCGCCCAGCCAGTCAACGACCGCATCTACAAGGCAACACCCGACGGATTCCTGGAGGAGATGGATGACGACTATGGCTGCATGTCGGCTTGGTACGCCCTGGGCGCGATGGGGCTCTATCAGCTGTGCCCCGGCGATCCGGTGTATCAGCTTTCCACCCCGTTATTCCCGGCCGTGACGATCCACCTCAACCGGAGCATCTATCCCGGCAAGAGGTTCAGGATTATCGCGAGAAACCTGAGCAAAGAGAATATCTTTATCCAGTCGGCGACACTGGACGGAAAGCCGATCCAGCGTTCCTGGATATCGCATGATGAAATCACCCGCGGCGGCACCCTGATCTATACGATGGGGCCCGCGCCAAACTGCAGCTGGGGGGAGTAAATGGAAAGGAAGCCCATGTCCACAACATTGCATGACCGTCATCCCGCCCCCCGGAACCGTATCCGCCGGGCCACCCTGGCTGCCGCCCTGGTTCTCCCGGCCCTGCTCACTGCGGGAGCAAACGCTGCCTGCCCCCCCCAGGAGGCGCAAGCCCATCTTCAAGTCACCCTCTCGCCCGCCATCGCCACCGCGCCCGTCACCGGCAGACTCTTTCTCTTCGTCGTGCAGAGCGCGGACGTCGAACCCCGGCTGCAGAGACGACCCGGCCCGGCCCTCTTCGGTACCGATGTCGACCGGCTGGCTCCCGGCACAGCGGCTGTGATCGACACGGCCACGCCTGGGTATCCCGTCCAAAGCCTGGCTGCCTTTCCGGCAGGCGACTATGTGATTCAGGCGCTGCTAAACGTCTATACGGAATTCCACCGCACAGATGGACACGTTATCTGGGCGCATATGGATCAGTGGGAAGGACAACGTTTCACGGTCTCTCCCGGCAACCTGTATAGCGCCCCGCTTAAAATTCACTGGGATCCTGCGGCGGGCCTGGACTGCCGGCTGACGCTCGACCGGGTCATCCCCCCCATCCCCCTGCCCGAGGATACACCGTGGGTCAAACACATCAAGATCAAAAGCGAACTGCTCAGCCGCTTCTGGGGCCATCCCTTCTATCTTGGTGCAACGGTGCTGCTGCCCAAAGGCTATGTGGATCATCCCGATCTCTTTTATCCGGTCGAATATGAGCAGACCCACTTTTCCCTGGATCCCGCCCACGGTTTTGATACCGAGCCGCGGCCTGAAACGGAGGCCGAACGCGCGCGCCGGCTCAGGAACTCGGATGAAACCGGGTACGAGTTCTACCAGCAGTGGATTGCGGAGGATTTCCCGCGCATGATCTGCGTGGTCCTGCAGCATCCGACGCCGTATTATGACGACTCGTATGCCGTCAATTCGGCGAACAACGGCCCCTTTGGCGACGCCATCATGACCGAACTCATTCCCGCCGTTGAAAGCCGCTTCCGGATCATCCGCGAGCCCTGGGCCCGGGTGCTGTCGGGCGGCTCGACCGGCGGCTGGGAAGCCCTCGCCCTGCAGGTTTATCATCCCGATTTCTTCGGAGGGGCCTGGGTCTTCTTTCCCGATCCCGTCGATTTCCGCCGCTATGGCATCCTCAATATCTATGAGGACGAAAACGCCTTCACGCTCAGGGATGGCCCGTACCGGACCCTGGAACGGCCGATGAGCCGGACCAATGACGGGCAGACGACCAGCACCTTCCGTGAGCAGAGCTGCTACGAGAGCGTCCTCGGCAGCCGGGCCCGCTCCGGCGAGCAGCTGGCGATCTGGGAAGCAGTCTATGGACCGGTCGCTGCGGATGGCTATCCCCAGCCGCTCTGGGACCCCCGAACCGGCCGGATCGACCATGCGGTGGCCGAGTATATGCGAGAGCATGGCTATGATCTGCGCTACTTTCTGGAAGAGCACTGGGCTGAACTGGGACCCAAGCTCAAGGGCAAGCTCCATATCTTCTGCGGCGATATGGACAACCTCTACCTCAACCTTGGCGTCTATCTCTTGCAGGATTTTCTCGAAAAGAGCGATCACCCTCCCTACGCGGGCTCTTTTCAGTACGGCCGGCCGCTGAAGGGGCATGGCTGGCGCCCGATGAACAATTACCAGCTGGTCCGCACGATGGGCGACTCGATCCTCCACCATCGCCCCGCCGGACACTAGCCCGCCGCGAAACCATAAGAAAAAGGTGAAGATCAAGGATCTTCACCTTTTTTTTGACTACGCTTGATTCAGGACTTAGCGGATATAGGTCATCTTGCGGATCGCCTTCTGGCTGCCGATCTGCAGGCTGTAGTAATAGACGCCGCCCGCCACCAGGGCACCGGTGTCATCAGAGCCGTCCCAGATGCGGGTATAGGCCCCGGCCGCCTGCTTCTGATCCACCAGGGTGCGCACTTTCTGGCCGAGCAGGTTGTAAATCGCCAGATGCACCTGCTGCGCCGACTGCGTCGTGTAGCTGATGCTCGTGCTGGGATTGAAGGGATTGGGATAATTCTGCTCCAGGGTGAACACCGCCGGAGCGATCGTCTGCGCTTTATTGGCGACACCGGTCTTCACCCAGGCCTCCCAGGCCGTCTTGCGGGCAGGGAACCAGTTCAGGTCGCCGAGCGGAAATCCGCCCTCAGCCGCGGTGTAGGAGGCCTTGGTGGTCGGATAGGAGAAATCATAGGGCGGATTGGAGTAATCGAAACCCACCTCATTGGCGCTGCCGCCCGAGCCGGGGACCGAATGGACCTTGGTGCTCATTTCAATGGACTTGCAGACCGGGGCTTTGGTGAAACCGGGATCCTCGCTGATCCAGGTGAGCGTATCGGCGCCAATAACCCTGGCGGAGAGGAAATCCAGGTTGACATAGCGATGCACGGTGTCCGCGTAGACGGTATAAACCGCGGGGTCGAGCCAGAAATTGTTGTTGACGGTCTTGATCTTTTGCGTCAGATTCAGCTTGGTCACGAAGGTATCCTGGACCAGCGGGCACAATTCGATCCGGCTCCATTCGTCGCGGTCTTCGAGAATCGACAGCCAGGCCGGATTCGAGTATTCCTTGATCCAGTAGCTGTCGTAGCCGATAAAGCCGGTCTGGATGACGAGGCTGTTGGTCATGGTGATGTCCGGGGATTCGCAGATGCGCAACGGGCAGGTCATGACATTGTAGATGGTGAGATGGTCCGCCTTGAAATAGCGCTCTTGCCCGCCAAAGCGGTTAAAGACCGTGTGGAAGAGGTTGTAGAAGGTCGAGTTGACGATCACGATCGAATCCGCAAAGGTCGAGCGTCCATCGATGAAGCGGCCGGTCTTGTTGCTCGTGCCGGAATTGTGATCGATGACGTCCGAGGCGAAGATGCTGCAGAAATTCTGGTTCATGAGGATCACGCGGGAGCTGATGCTGTCGAATTCGCAGTTCTTCACGGTAATCTTGACGCCCTGGGTGCCGGTCTCGATCAGGGTGCCGGCGCGGCTGCCGGCCGAGGTAACGCCGGAAAAGCTGATGCCATCCAGGGTCAGTTTTTTAAAGGGCTTGTAGGGGGTGGCAAAGGAGCCGGATTCATCCACGAGAATCTTGACAAAGGGGCGGTCGAGAGTGGCATCGCCGGTCGCTTTGAGCGTCAGATTAAAATTGGCGGCAATTTGACCGAGGGTGAAATAGACCGCGCCGCGCTGCAAGCCATACTCGGTATATTTGCGCGCGCCGGTAGCGGTGGTATCGCCTTTGATCGTCGAGACCAGCTCGGTCAGGGCCGGCAGTTCGCGGTACTGCGCCGGCGCGATGGACGCAAAGGCCAGCAGAAACATAATAAGGGCTAGAGAGATGGTACAAACTTTCTTCATGAAATACTCCTTCTCGTTTTGCCGGGTCCTTTTTGGCGAGGGCCAACGGCGAATTCCGGATGAATCCCCTGCTGTTGCCGCCTGAACTTCCCGTCTGACAGCGGTACAACCGCGGGCCGGGGCTGGGTCGTCCAGGCCGATGGGTGGCGGCTGCTGTCAGGCCGTGCGAACTCCTACCATGACTCGCGATTCCGTTCACTGCGCTACCCGCAGTGACTCATGATCCTCACCTCCTTCAGCTTGATTCTGTCCATGATCTGGATTTGACGCCCCATCTGGTTTTCACACCGTCTGATGCCGTCCGGGGTCAAGGACGGCCGTCTGTCTAAAACTCGTACTGAAATCCCAGATCGATGGTCCGGCCGTAGCGTTCCCGCCGGGTGAAGTACTTTTTATAGGGAATGTAGGATTTTTCTTCCTGGTCGGTCAGATTATTGAGCTGAGCGATGCATTTCATGCCCTTGAAGAGGCGCTGCTGCATGACCAGATCCCAACGCACAAAGTCATCATTGATGCCGTCGTTTTCCCTGGCCTGCGCGACCGATTGCAGGGAATTGCCCTGGTAGGTCATCGAAAGCCGGCCGGAGAATCCCTTTTTCTCGTAACCGAGGGTGAGATTGGCGATCTGATCCGCCTGACCGATCATTCGCCCGACCCGGGCGGTATCGAGTACAGTGGTCACGACATAGGGGGGGCGGGTGATATAGGAGGTCTTGAAAACCACATAGGGATAGCTGGTTTCCGAGTGGATCCGGGAGTAGTTGGCATAGAGGACAATGCCATCCAGCGGGCGCGGCAGGAACTTGAAATTGGTCTGCATTTCGAACTCGAATCCCTTGACGATGGATTCGTACGGCAAGTTTTCCGGGGTCGTCACCGTCCACCCTTTCAGATTGGAGAGATAGGGCGCGTAATACCCGGAGCGCTTCGGCGTGGTGCGGACATAGTCGATATTATCGACGGTTTTATAGAACCCGCCCATGCTGAATAGGCCAAAGGTATTATAGAAGGAGAGATAGGCATCATAGTTATCCGCCGTCGTCTCCTTGAGCTGGGAATTCCCGTACTGCAGGGTGAGGAGGTCCCACTGGATCAGCTCATAGGGAATCAGATTGTAGAAATCGGGCCGGGTCAGGGAGCGGGTCGAGGCGAGGCGGAGGTCAAACCAGGAAGCGGGTTTGATGCGCAGCTGGAACATCGGCAGCCAGTTGCCATAGGTCCGCGAACCGAGGGTATCGTTGAACGCCGGCGCAATGCGCTTGCCGCCTTCGGATTGCAGCGGACTGAGCATCTTGCTGGCATAATCGGTGTTGGTATACTCATAGCGCACGCCGGGCATGAAGATGAGCAGATCCTTCCACTTGAGTTCCGCCATGATATAGCCCGCGGTGATGGTTTCGCCGGCGTTATAGTCCTGCGCATCAATCTCCGGATGCGGCGTCTGATGATAGACGGTGTCGAAGGTGGTGGCGAACCAGTGGAGCTTGTCCAGGTCGATCACTTCATTGAAGGCATAATCCCCCTTGAGGAAATTCGCGTAGGCGCTTTGGGAAGGATCGATAAAATTGGCCAGGGCGATATCCCCCTTATGGTTGCGCGCCTCTGTGAACATGCCGGGATTGGCGAGGTTGACGGGTACGGGCACATACCAGCGGGAACAGCCCCACTGCGAGACGTCCTTGCTGCGCTTGGCCGAATGGATCTTGCCCCCGAACTTGATATCGGCGGAGAGGGCCTTGCCGAGCTGCAGGGGGTACTTGATATCCAGCTGACCGGTGGTGCTGTGGTCATCGGTCTGACGCTTCTCCTGCACCGTCCAGTTGAGCCAGGCCGCCACGGCATCATTCAGGGCGTAGCCGGGCACCCGCTGCGGATCGACGCTTTCGATCGGCATGGCGCTGGAAAAACCGCCGTCCTCCTCAAACTCGAATGCGACGTAATCGGGTACCTTCTCGGTCGTCTTGGAGTAGGAAGCACGCCAGTTCACCTCGGCTTTGCCAAAGGCGTGATTGCCCATCAAAGAATTGGTCCAGACGGTCACGGAAGGATCCTGCTCATTATAATTGCGGAAATGGATATGGTTGGCGACCTCATAATCGTGCGAGATCGTCTGGATATCGCGGTCGGTGCGCCCCCAGAGACTGCTCAGGATGAGATCATGGTTCTGGGCAATATGGTAATCCGCGGCCAGGTTCAGGCTGTAGCGGTCACGGGTCTCAAAATGATTGGTCAGGGCGATGGTGGAGGTGACATACTGCGGGAGATTGTTTTTCAGTCCGATCCAGCGATAGCTGCCGCTGAGGAGATTGGAGCCGCGGTCGGCGCGTTGCAGGCTGCCGGAGAGGACGACACCCAGGCGGGAAGTACCCTGCTCATCGCGCAAAAACCGGTTGCTGTAGGTGAGACTGCCTTTATAATTGCCATAATTATCGGCCAGCTGGTTATAGCCGCTGAAGAGGCGCGCCACCATATGGGCGCCTTCCGGGGCTTTCTTGGAGATAAAATTGATGCTGCCACCGATGGCGTCCCCATCCAGATCCGGACGCAGGGCTTTGTACACTTCGATTCCGGCGAGCACATCGGGGGAGATCATCGAGAGGTCGACGGAACGGTCGTCCGTCGAAGCAGGCAGCCGTTCGCCATTGACGGTTACCGCACTGAATCGCGGCGACAGACCGCGCACGACGACCTTCTGCCCCTCCCCGGCATCGCGCTGAATGGCGATGCCCGGAAGACGCGAGAGCGACTCTGCAGCATTTTGGTCGGGCATCTCCTGGATCTTGTCCTTGGAGACGACATTGACGATGGTGTTGGAACGGATCTGCTGGTTGATGGCAGCCACCTGCCCCTCCATCTGGGCGGTGACCGTTACCGACTGCATCTTGATCGCCTCCAGCTCGAGCCTGACCTCGACCTGGGCCGTCTCGCCCGGCTTGATCTGCAGGGCCACTTCTTTCCCTTTATAGCCGATATAGGTGATGCGCAGGGCCTGGGCGCCGTCCGGAGCGCGCAGGATGCGAAAGCGGCCCTCGAGATCGGTAACGGCACCGAGCGTGGTCCCTTTGATGATGACATTGGCGCCGGGCAGGGGGTTGCCGCTGCTTTTATCCTTGACGATGCCGGTCAGGGTGGCATTTCCTGCGGAACCCAGGACGACCGGTGCGGCGCAGCAAAGGACCAGGATCAGAAGAATCAGAATTCGATAAAAGCCGGTTGATTTCATCGACGCCTCCAACGGGGGTAAAAGGAGTGAACCCGAGTGCATTATTTCAGTTCCCCTTTTTTTCGCATGCATGTTACAATTTCCTCCCCTTCTTTGCATGTTCGAGCGTTCAAATCTTCGGTCTGCAGGTAAAAAATCGAGCACAAACCGGCCGGGTCTTCGGGCCTGTCGCGAAAAACAGGCCCAAAGACAAACCGCCCGGCTGCAGGGAACCCTCCCTCTCCAGGAGCGGTTCAATGCTCTTTTTTGGTGTGAAATTCCGAAGGGGATTGGCCAAAATGCTTCTTGAAGAGTTTGGTAAAGTGGGATGCATCCTTGAAGCCAACCTGATAGGCGATCTGGGTGACGTTGAGGTCGGAATCCCGCAGCAGCTGTGCGCCGCGTTTCAGACGCATAACATGAATAAACTCCTGCACGGAGTAGCCGGTCAGCGTGCGCAATTTGTGGTAGAGGCTGACGCGGCTCATACCGATCTCCCTGCTGAATTCATCGACATTGAATTCCGCTTCGCCGAGATGCGCCTCGCTGACCGCCATCACCCGGCGCAGGAACTTTTCATCCGCGGAGGTAATGGCGATTTCATTGGGCTGCACTACGATCTGCCGCCTGAACCGCGCCTGCAGCCGCATGCGCGAGATCAGCAGATTATCGATGCGCGCCCGGAGCTCTTCCGCGCTGAAGGGTTTGGTGAGGTAGTCATCGGCGCCAGTCTCCAGCCCTTTCATCTTGGCCGGATGCGAGCTGCGCGCTGTCAGGAGAATGACCGGGATATGGCTGCAGCGTTCATCGCTCTTGATGCGCCGGCACAATTCCAGACCGTCCATTTCGGGCATCATCACATCGCTGACAATGATATCGGGGAGGATGCGGGGGATCATTTCGCACGCGACAGCGCCATTCTCCGCTTCATAGATCCGGCCATCTTCTGCGAGTTCTTCGCGGATATAGCGGCGCATCTCACTGTTGTCCTCTACTAGCAAAATTTTGCGTCCCATTTCCCGTCCCGCCGCAGTGGCGATGCGGCCGGGGGCGGCGGGATCCGCCAGCGCTGCGGCGTCAGCGGCGGCGCGGGCATCACCCGAAGGCCGTGCCGCGGGGCTGGCGGCGCCGGCATCTGCAGAAGGCGGCGGCGCGGCGCTGGCGGTGCAGGCGGCGACGGGCAGGAAGACCGTAAAGGTCGAGCCCCGGCCAAATTCGCTGTCGACACGAATCTCGCCGCCATGGAGTGCGACCAGTTCCCGGGTTAAGGCGAGGCCGACGCCCGTGCCGCCTCGCTGCATGCCGCGGGGATCCTCGATCTGGTAGAAGCGGTCAAAGACGTACTTTTGTTTGTTTTTCGGAATGCCGATGCCGCTGTCGGCGACCCGGATGGCCAGCCAGCCGCCCTGCTCCTGTTGGTGCGGCTGCCGCGTTTTCACGGTAGAGTTTGGTTCACGGCCCGCAGCATGATCGACCGTCAGCCGGATCGTGCCGCCAGCCGGCGTAAACTTGATGGCATTGGAGAGCAGGTTGAAAAGAATTTTTTCCATCTTTTCGGCGTCAAATTCCATGAACAGCACGGAGATCGCACTCTCGCAACGGAAATCGATGCCCTTTTCAGCGGCCATGGGATGGAGATCGGCAGCGCTCTTGTGGATAACTTCGATCAGGTCCGCCCGCGTCGCAGTGAAGGTGAGCCGGCCCGCGGTCATCTTTTGGAAATCAAGGGACAAGGTGACCTGGCGCAGCAGGCGTGCGCAATTGGCCGAGATGATCTCGAGCCGGGGTTTGAGCCCGGCCTCGCCGCCAAGGGCTCGCTGCAGATGCGGCAACTGGCCCATGATCAGCGTCAGGGGCGTGCGGAATTCATGCGAGATGTTGGTGAAGAGGTTCTGGCGCGCATCGGAAAGCTCCTGAATCGTCCGGTTGCGGTGGTAGAGACGATAGACAAAACCGGCAATGATGACGAGAAAGGAGACCATCAGCGCGATAAACCAGCTTTGTTTCCATACCGGCGGGATGACATAAAAGGTGACGCGCGCCGGCTGGGTATCCAGGTTGAGATCGCGGTCACGCGCCCGGACCTCGAAGGAATGGTGGCCGTCGCCGACGGCGAGAAGGACCTCGCTGTTCTTGCTGCTGAACTCGGACCAGGGCTGGTCATCAAGCCGGCAGGAGTATTTGAGCTGCTGCCCGGGTGTATTCTCCCAGGGATCCAGGGCAGCCCAGGAGATCAGGACGTTCCCCGGCGGGGCGATGCGATCCTGGGCATAGGTGATAACCGTTTCCGGTGGCAGCCCATCCGGCCGGTAGCGGATGGTGGTGAACTCACCGTCGCTGGCGTGCGGCGAATGGCGTACGGCGCGCCGGTACCAGGTGCGCGAGACATGATTGATCCACAGGCTCCCGTCCGCTGTCCGGCGAAGGGTGCCGCCTTCATTGGTCATCCGGCGCACATCGGGGAAGACGTTGGCCGACCAGCTTTGGCCGTCGAAATGACAGATATCCTGATCCGTCGCCACCCAGACATTGCTGTCGCTGCAGGCCAGGATGCTGATGATGGTGTTGCTCGAGAGGCCGTTTTCGCTCGTGTAGCGGAGCCAGGCACCGTTGCGGGCGTTCCGGCAAAAGACCCCGTTGGAGCGTGTCCCCATCCACAGGCTGTGTGCCGGCGAGGTGCTGATGCAGTCGATAAAATTCTCGACCAGGGCGCGCGGCCCGTTCACCGTGGTCCAGCGCCCGTCTGCCGGATCGAGGGTGAAGAGCCCGAGCTGGCCGACCCAGAGCAGGCTGTCCGGGCTTTCGCCAATCCCGTAGGTGCCGGAGAGTGGAAAATGATCATCGAAATAGTAAGAGTCGGCCTTGCGCTCCGCCCCTGCCGCCGCGGCGGGCCGCAGCCGGACCAGGCCGCCGCGGCAGCCCGGCAGGCGCGATTGTTCCATATCGACGTTGCCGCCGAACCAGAGCGAGCCGTCCATGGCTTCAAAGTGGGTGCGGTAATCAAGGCCCCAGGAGATCCTGGGGTGCTCCTGCAGATGCCAGCGCATACCGTCAAAGCGGGCGGTGGCGGCGACGCGATCATGGCTGCCCGCAGCCCAGAGCTCGCCGCCGCGGGTGAAGTAAAGGGCGCCGGGGGCATCCATCAGGCCGTCGCGCACGTCAAAGGCAGTCCAGCGCGTCATCGCCGAATCGCAACGGACGGCCTGGCCCGCGGCGGAGAGGAACCAGCACTCGCCGCGCGGGCTCTCGGCTTCAAAGATGAGTCCGCTCATGGTCTGCCACATCCGGGTGGCATAATCCAGGCGTTTGATCTCCGATCCCAGGCCGCCGATCCACAGGCTGCCGTCCCGGGTTTCATAGAGGAACAGGCGGTTGGCCGGAATCGGCAGATCGGCGCTCTCATAGATCGACCAGCGCCCTTCCTTCAGGGCATAGAGAAACCCGAGTCCGCCCACCAGCAGGGTCCCGTGCTTCGATTCGAGCAGTCCGGTGTGCACATTGCTGCAGCCGAACATCCTTCCGAGGTCGACCTCATGCCAGCGTCCGGCCGCGAAAATATTGACGCCGGTATGGCTCTGCTGGCTGACGACGAAGAGACGTCCATCCCGCGTTCGCAGGATCTGCGGAAATTCGCCGAGCGCAAAGCCCGGCGCGGTATCCTGACGCCGCCAGACCGGAGCTGCGGCCGGCGCCGGACCGGCTGATTCGAGGGTGTAAATCTTGCCGTCGCGCAGACCGACCCACAGCCGCGCCGTGCTGTCGGCGAACAGGGCATAGACATCGAAGGAGGGCAAACGCTCGAGCCCCGCGCCGCGGCGTATCCCCGCACCGTCAGACTCCAGCGGGAAGACCCCCTCGGGGCGGAAGATGGCATAATGCTCACCGGCGATGCGCAGCAAGCCCTGGTGTGTGCCGATCCAGATGCTGCAGTCGGCGGTCTCGATGATGGGGTATTTGTTGTTGGGATAATCGAGGGTATCGGCAAAATCGAGATCGAGCGCCAGCGGCTGCCACGCCGCCCCCGGCCGGCAGCGGCTGATGCCCCGCGGCGTGCCGGCGAAGATGGTGCCGTCCTGCGCGGCGCAGAGGGCTACGACCGGTGTGGAGGGAAACCGCGGATCCACCGGCGCGGAGCTCCAGTTCATGCCATCATAACGGATGACCCCGCTGGAAACGCCGAACCAGAGGGCGCCCGTGCGGTCCTCGACCATGCAGCGGCAGCCCTTGCCACTGAGCATGGCAAAGGTCTGCCAGCGGTAGGGCTCGACCAGGGGATCTTCATAGACCGGCTTGAAGGGAATGGCGCCGCGCGATCCGGGCGCCAGGAACAGCAGCGCGCCGGTCAGCGCCACCACGAATCGCCGCAGCGATGCCGGAAAAACACTCCATTGATCAATGGTCGGCATGGTACGGCTTGGTCATATCAAACGAATCGGGATACGTGACGACAAACTGACGCGTGGTGTCCGCTGCCGGAACCCAGACATCCTTGTCGCGGTTGCACTCGTAGAGCTTGCGCACCCAGGTATCGAACTGGCGCTTGCCCTCGTGGAGGACAATGACGCGGGCGCCGCGGCCGATATCACCATAGCACTGCCGGCCGCTGACATATCCGTAGGCCAGGCAGATGCCGTGCAGACAGCCGATATAATTGTTGCTGTGATCGTGGCCGGCGAAGAGACCCATCACATCGCCGCTCTCGAGCAGGGCGGCGTAGAGACCGGTATTGATGTCCGGCGAACAGACCTTTTCTCGCTGCAGCCCCACGGTCGTCTTCAAGCCGATGACCTCCTTGTATTCCGGCACGGGAATGTGCAGGAAGGCCAGTGCCGGAAGGGGCGTGCCGCCGTTCGCCGCGGTATACAGTCGGCTTTGGGCACGGTACCAGGCGATCTGGGAAAAATGCACCCATTCATATTCGCCGAGAGCAGATCCCTTGGGCCGCCCGGTGCCGGAATCGAGGCCATAGAGAAGAGCGGCGGGCGCCTCCGTGCGGGAGGAGCGTATTTCGAGCACATAATTGCCATGGCGGTCGAGTGTGTCCGGACCATTCACCGTGAGGCAGCCGGGCCGGCCGGAGATGGCGGCGACGATCTCCGCGGGCGAGAGTTCGCCTTCCGGATCATGATTCCCGAGCACAACCGCCCAGGGGATCTGCGCGGCGGCGAGGAAACGGGCCACGGTCTCCCAGCCGCTGCGTCGATTCGCACCGGTGACGACATCTCCGGTGATGATGATCAGATCGGGCTTTTCGATCTCGAGCATCTTGCCCATCAGGACCAGTGCGCTATCGGAGCGATACGAATTGGCCTGAAAGTGGAGATCGGTGAACTGGACGATCTTGAAGTGGCCGTCGTGGAAACGCAGGGCGGCCGCGGGTGCGGACTCCTGCGCCCGCAGCGGTGCGAACGCCAGGAGGGCGGCAAGGAGGCAGGTGAAACGCGTGGACATGTTCATTTCCTTTTCATGGTTCCATCATCAGGGTGGTGCAGGCGTCGATGCGCGCCCGGTTAATGTACTGCGGCCCCGGCCTCGCCCCGCTGGGCATCCAGGAAGAGGGCCGCGGCCCCGAAGAGCGCCGCATGCGCCAGATCCGAAACCTCAAGGCGGAGGCGCTCCAGGGAGTGGGTATAGGCAAACGCGGTGAGCCCCTCCCGCAAAGCCTCGGCGAAAAATGCGTACGAGCGGCTGACCGAGCCGCCCAAGACGATGACCTCGGGGTCCAGGGCGTAGAGGACCATCTTGACCGCCTCGGCCAGATGGGCGCCGAACTCGGCAAAGAGGGCGAGGCTCTCGCTTTCACCGCAGGCGGCGGCCGCCGCGACCTCCTCGCCGCTGCGCCCATGCTGCCGCTGGAAGAACTGGCCGCAGCTGTAGTGTTCGAGGATCGTATCCTTGTAAGGAAGCATGCCGAACTCTCCGGCCCCGCAATTGGCACCGCTGTAGAGTCCGCCATTGGTAATGATCCCGGCACCGAGCCCGGTGCCGATGATGAGCCCGACCGCAGCGCGGCAGCCGCGGGCTTTGCCGAAATAGAGCTCCCCCACGGCAAAACAGTTGGCATCGTTGTTGACAAAGACCGGGAGGTTGAACCGCTGCTGCAGGATTTCCGCGAGATGCACCTGCCGCCAGCTCGGGATATTGACCACATCATAGACAATACCGCGTTCGGTATCGACCAGTCCGGGCACGCCGATGCCGATGCCGGCCACTTCAGCGGAACACACCTCCGTGATGGTCTGGCAGAGCTCCTCGAGGATCTCCTCCTCACCACCGCCGGGACGGACCCGTCGCGCGGCGGTGGCGGCCACGGCGCCATCGGCGATCCGGCCCGCCCGCATGTTGGTGCCGCCGAGATCAACTCCGATGATCTGCATGCTTTTTCTCCCGGCTTTGCGCCACGGTTTCGTTCTGGATCAGGGGTTTGGCCCAAAGTCCGACGCTGAGGATGTAGGCCAGGGTGATGTAGAGAAAGGTCATGCCGATGCGCAGGCCGAACCAGTCGCCGAGCCGGCCGATCACCAGTGGCAAAAGGGCGCCGCCAGCGATGCCGGTGCAGAGAATCCCGGAAAAACTGCCATGATGTTCCGAGACCGAATTGAGGGCCAGGGAAAAGATGATCGACCACATCACGGAGAGGCCAAAACCGAGAAGGGGAAAAGCATAACGCGCCAGCGAGACCGGGCCGAAAAGAGCCGCCGTCAGCAGCACCATCGCCGCCACGGTGAACCCGACCAGCACTGCGCGGCTGTCGAAGAGCTTGAGGAGCAGCAAACCGAGAAAGCAGCCGGCGGTCATCAGCCCCCAGAACCATGCTACGCTCGAAGCCCCGACGGTCTGGGGATCAAGGCCATGATAGGTTTGCAGAAATTTGGACATCCAGTTGGCGATCCCCTGCTCGGTGCCGACATAGGCAAATATGCCGATAAAGAAGAGGATCACGGTCTTTTGCTTGAAGAGGTGCACATGGGTCGCCCAGGCGCCGGCGCGTTCATCCTCCTTCCGGGTCACCTCCGGAAACCGGCTGGCCAGCATGACCAGCACCATGATCAGCGTCACCGCCGCGATGACCCAATAGAGCGAGCTCCACGGCAGCTCGCGCGGCACCAGCCGGGCCAGCACGCCGGTAAATCCGCCCCCGGCTGCAGCGGCCGGGTCCGCCAGCGTCCGCACCATGTGGCTGTAGACAAAGGGACTGAGGAAAGAGGCGAGCCCGAAGATCAGCTGCGCCAGGACCGAATTGAAGGCAAAATGCTCCTCCCCCCCCGCGGCCCGCAGCAAGGGATTGATCGCCACCTGCAGCGTCGCCATGCCGGCGCCGAGCAGGAAAAGCGAGATCAGGGCGACGGAGTAGACGGGATGGAGCGCAAAAAGCAGCGCGCCGATGAAAGCCGAGATAAAGGCGGCGGTCATCACCCGTTTCTCGCGATAGCGTTCCAGCAGCATGCCCGAGGGAATCGACATCACCCCGTAGGCAATGAAAAAGGCGAACGGCAGCAGTGCGACCATGGTCAGGCTCAGGTTAAAGCTGCTGATGATATCCGGGATCAGCGGACCGAGGATGTTGGTAAGAAAGGAGATAACAAAAAAGACCAGCATGACCAGACCGACGAGAAAGTAATTGCGCTTCATAAAACCTCTCTTCTCCTTCACAGGGTACAGGGGTATCTGAACAGTTCCGGCCGTCTGTTCTGTTCTGGCACCATTGAAAAAAGATCCAGCCTTCCCATGGTGCAGCGGTATCAGAACAGTTCCGGTATCAGGAGTGAAAAGATCAGCACCGCCATGCCCAGTACGAGCACGACGATCGTCTCCTCTTTGGCCCCCCGCCACTCCTTGAGAATAATCCCCCAGATGTTGCTGAACAGGATATTGAGCGACATCAGGATGCTCCAGGAGAAGGCCATCATCACGCTGCCTTCAACCAGAAAACTCTTTCCCAGCGCCAGTCCAAAAAACTGCGAATACCAGAGCGCGCCGGCGAGGGCGGAGAAGAGCAGGTTGTTGGCGGCAGCCCCGCCCGGTCTTTGCAGATAATCCCGATAGCTCTTGTTTTTGATGTTCTGCCACACGCAGTACAGGGCATTGGTCAGGAATCCACCCAGGGTGATCATGCAGATCCCGGGCAGCCCCGCCACCAGGCTCTTTGCGCCCGCACCCAGGGCCGCGGCCTGGATCGGCTCGGCTGCCGCAAGGCCGAGGCTGAAGCAGGCGCTCATCACCCCCGCGAGGAGGGCGACGAGCAACCCCTTGCCGAGGGCAAAGTCCTTGACGGCGGCACGCTGCTGCTCTGCGGTCATGTTGCGGGCGCGCAGGCCTGCAGCGTAGCCGATCACGGCGATGCCGGCGATGGCCACACTGACACCAGCCAGCAGCACCAGCCCCGCGCCGTGCAGCAGATCCCGCCCGGCCATCAACGCCGGAATCAGGGTGCCAAAGGCCGAACAGGTGCCCAGGGCAATGGACTGCCCGAGCGCGACCCCGAGATAACGCATGCTCAAGCCGAAGGTCAGCCCCCCGATGCCCCAGAGCGCGCCGAAAACGGCGGCCTGGAGCGCCGCACCGTGGCCGGCGGCGAGGATATCGCCCAGGGTGTGCCCGGCGGGAACGCCCAGCAGCGCCCCCAGCCAGGGAAAAACCAGCCAGGCGAAGAGGCCCTGGACGAGCCAAAAGCTCTCCCAGGCCCAGTTCTTCACTTTCCGGATGGGCACATACGAACTGCTCTGGCCCATGCTGCCGATGGCGATGATCAATAATCCGATGCAAGTCTTCATGATGGTCTGTCCGTGGTTAAGGTCCATGGCCGCGGCGCCGGAGGCCCGGCAAGCTTCGCAGCCCGGTCAGACGCGCCGGGAAAGTACCTCGTGCTCATAGCGCTGCACGGCGTCGATGAGGGCCGTGCCGGCGACGACGCCCTGGCTGGCGCAATAATAGGCATAGACGGCCGCCCATGGCAACGCCTTCGACTCTTCCAGCAGGGCCAGGCGCTCAAAATTTTGCCCATGGGCCTCGAATTCCCGCAGCCGCTCGATCGGCTCGAGCAGGGCTTGGAGGAACGCTTTCTGGGTGGCCCGGACGCCGATGACATAGGCGCCGATGCGGTTGATCGAGGCATCGAAGTAATCGAGGCCGATATGGACGCGCTCCACGGCGTCGGCGCGAACGATTTCCTGGCCCAGGGCGAGCAGCTCATCATCGAGAATCACCACATGGTCGCTATCCCAGCGCACACCGCGCGAGACGTGGAGCATAACTTCCGGCAGGAAGAGCAGCAGGGCGGAGATCTTGTCCGAGACCACCTCGGTCGGATGGAAATGACCGGTATCGAGAGTGACAACTACCTTGTTGCGCACACCATAGCCCATATAGAATTCGTGCGAGCCTACCGTGTAGCTTTCGCAGCCGATACCGAAGAGCTTGCTCTCGATGCAATCCTGCATCCAGGCGGCATTGGCTGGATAGGCAAAGATCTGATCCAGGGAATCGCACAGGTTGCGGCGGTAAAGCAGGCGGTCGACGGTGAGATCCTTGCTGCCGTCGGGGATCCAGATGTTATGCATGCATTTCGATCCCAACTGCCGGCCCATCTCCTCAGCGATCTTGCGACAGCGGATGACGTGTTCGATCCAGAAGGCGCGAATGGCGGGATCGCGATGGGAGAGGGTAAAGCCGTCCGCCGATTTCGCGTGCGAAAAGCAGGTGCAGTTAAAGTCCAGGGCATAGTTCCGGGCTTTGGCCCAGTCGATCCAGCTCTGGAAGTGGGCCGGTTCGATCTGGTCGCGGTCGATGCGCTGCCCGCCAAAGTCACCGTAAAAGGCATGGAGATTGACACGGTGCGGCCCCGGGATCAGGGCCATGGCGGCTTCGATGTCCGCGCGCAGTTCGCTGATGGTGCGCGCCTTGCCGGGATAATGACCCGTCGCCTGAATGCCGCCGCTGAGGCCGCCCTCCGGATTTTCGAATCCGGCGACATCGTCGGCCTGCCAGCAGTGCAGCGAGATGGGCAGGCGCTCCATCAGGGCGAGGGCGCGATGCACATCGACGCCGATGGTGGCATACTGCGCGGCCGCCCCTGCAAATTCCTGTTCAATGTGTGGATTCATGTCGGGATTCTCCATTCCGTGTTGATTGCGTGATGACCTTGAGATAGCGTTCATATGACCGGGTCCAGTCCTGCTGCTGTTCGGGCTGATAGTTCTGCACCGCCACCGCCGCGCGGATGCAGGCGCGCATGGCCTGACGGTCGGGAAAGAGTCCGGCACTGCGCGCCTGGACCATGATATTGCCGATGGCGGTGGCTTCGGAGGGGCCGGCCACGACCGGGATGCCGAGGGCATTGGCGGTGAACTGGTTAAGCAAGGCGTTCTGCGATCCGCCGCCGATGACATGGAGCCTGGTAATGGGAAATCCCGCCAGGTGGCGCAGGCTCTCGAAGACCTGCCGGTAGCGCAGGGCGAGGCTCTCGAAAATGGTGCGGGTGATCTCGCCCCGGCTTTGCGGCGCCGGCTGGCCGGTGCGCTCGCAAAAGTGGCGGATCGCTGCGACCATATCGGGCGGATTGGCAAAACCGGCGTCATCCGGATCGATTGAGGCGGCGAACGGCGGCGCGGCTTCGGCTTCGGCAACCAGGCGAGGGTAGGCATTGGCATCGGCGTCCCCACCCCATTGTGCGCGGCAGCGCTCGAGCAGCCAGAGCCCGCAGATGTTTTTCAGGAAGCGGATCGTCCCGTCAATGCCGCCTTCATTGGTAAAATTGAGCGCAAAGCTCTCCTCATCGATAATGGGCGCCGGGCTTTCGATCCCCATCAGCGACCAGGTCCCCGAGCTCAGGTAGGCGAAATGGGCGTCGCTGGCCGGAACCGCAGCTACCGCGGCGGCAGTATCATGCCCGGCGACCGCGATCACAGGCACCGGCCCCAGGCCGGTCTGTTTTTGCACTGCAGCGGTCAGGGTGCCGATGACCTCCCCCGGCAGGAGCATCCGCCCGAAGCGGGATTCGTCCATCCCCAGTGCCTCCAGAAGGGTCCGGTCGAATGTTTTGCTGCGCGCATCGAGCAGCTGTGAGGTCGAGGCGATAGTATACTCAGCCGCCATTTCCCCGGTCAGCATATAGGAAAAGGCATCGGGCATAAAGAGCACCTTGGCTGCTGCGGCGAGCGCAGCGGAGTGGTGCGCGCGCATGGCGTGCAGCTGGAAGAGCGAGTTGAAATTCATGAACTGAATGCCGGTGGTGCGGTAAACCTCGTCCCGCGGAACGATCCTGAAAAAGCTCTCCTGAGCGCCGGCGGTATGGGGATCGCGATAACTGTAGGGATTGCCGAGTAATTCACCGTTCGGCGCAAAGCAGACAAAATCGACGCCCCAGGTATCGATGCCGATGGAGGTGATGGCGATCTGTCGCTCCGCAGCGAGGTGGAGCCCCTCAAGGATAGCCTGATAGAGGCCAAGAAAATCCCAGTAATAATGGCCGTTCGCGGTGATGATCTTGTTGGGAAAGCGGCTCAATTCCTGCAGCTCCAGCCTGCCCTCCCCAACCGATCCGAGGATGAGGCGCCCGCTGGTGGCGCCGAGATCCACGGCGATAAAGTTCCTGGCTGTTGTCATGACCACACCATTCCTTCTGCGATATCGGGAGCACCCTCTCCCTGTCCTGCTGCAACGATCCGTCCGCGCGGCCGCTCTTTTTTGCTTGATCGCGATGCCCTGAGGCACTAAATTGGCATGCTGCAACGAAAAGCGTCCAACCTCACCCTTAACTGTGCTGAAAAGGGATCACGATGCTGTGCGGTTTCCCGGTCCGGCTTGTCGCCCTCATAGCCGCCGCATCGCAGGGCCAGGGACCCCTCCTTCAGCGTGTGCACCGCAACCGAACCACAACCTTGCGCCGGGCCAAAAGAGAATGAAAAACAAGCGCATCCTTCCTATCTTGATTCCGGCCACTGCATTGGCCACGCTGTTCCTTCCCCGGGCTGGGGCTGGCTGGCACGGGCTGATCTACTTCTTCAAACCGCTGACGACCGGGCTCATTTTGCTGCTGGCGTTGAGTCCGGGCTCCGCGGCGGGGCATCCCTGCCGCCGCCCGGTCGCCGTGGGCCTGCTCTTTTCGCTGACGGGCGATATCTTGCTCATGCTGCCCCGGCAGATCTTTATCGGCGGGCTGGCCGCCTTCTTCCTCGCTCACCTCTGCTATCTCCGCGCCTTCACGCGTGATGTGCCGTTCCTGCCGCGGCGATCGCCTCTGCTTCTGCTCATGCCGGCCCTGGCGGTTTTGCGGTTGATCTGGCCGGGAGTTCCCCTCGCCCTGCGCCTGCCGGTCCTGCTCTATCTGGCGGTCCTCTCTGCCCTGGCCGTACAGTGCTGCGGCCGCGCCTTGACGCTCCGGAACCGCTCGGGCAGGCTGGCGGCCGCCGGCGCCCTGCTGTTCTTCTGTTCCGACGCCCTGCTGGCCGTCAACCGGTTCGCCATGCCGCTCCCATCGGCCGGGCTGTGGATCCTGGGCACCTATTATCCAGCGCAGTGGCTCCTGGCCGCCGCGGTGCAGAGCGATCAGCCGGCTGCGGGCCAATGAGCGCTACCCTTTGCGCTGAAACCCCTTGTCCAGGATTTCATCTGGGCTGAAACCCCTTGCATCGGGTGCCATCTGTGCTGAAATCCTTGTATCCGCAGCTGCCGGGTCGGTCAACATCTTCTCCCCGGCCTTGAGGACCACGCAGAGAAATCCAGCTTCTTCCCCGCCGCCCGTCCGGATTACATTCTCTCTTCGGCCTTGAGGGCCACACAGAGAGCGGCGAAATCGCCGATCTTTTCCCCCAGTGCCGCCGGGACGATATGGCAGACTGCGGCGGCGCCGGGCAGAGCTTCGGCCGCGATGATCCGACGCGCCGGCGCCAGGAGCAATTCGCCGAGACGCACGCCCATGCTGCCGATGAGGATCAGCTCGGGATTGAGCAGGTCGATGAGCAAGGCGAGCCCTTTGCCGAGGTAGCAGCCGCTCGTCTCGACCACCTTCAACGCGAGGAGGTCGCCGGCCAGGGCCCACTCGACCACATCCCTGCCGGTCACCTCGCCCGGCGCCTTGTAACGCGCGAGCATGGCCTCCCGCCCCGCCTCTTCGGCCAGACAGAGCAGCTCGATTGCCATCATCTGCGCCAGTCCGGTGCCGCTGCAAAAGCCCTCGAACGAACCCCGTTTGTGATAGCCGATGGGCCCATCCGCCTCGAGCCGGATATGACCGGCCTCGCCGCCGTAATCGTTGGTGCCGGTGAATAGCCGGCCATCCAGGATCAATCCCGCCCCCAACCCCGTGCCGAAGGTGAGAAAAATCATGTTGCGGCAGCCCTTGCCGGCGCCGAAACGCCACTCGGCGACCGCCCCGGCATTGGCGTCATTCTCCAGAAAAACCGGCAAGCCAAAGGTCTCGTGCAGGATATCGACGACGGGCACGTGGTCCCACCCCGGCAGATTGGGAGGCGCCAGGATCACTCCACGCTTGCTGTCCAGCGGACCGCCGCAGCTGATACCGATGGCGCGGGCCGGACGCTGCGTCAGGAATCCGGCGACAATCGTTTTGATCCGCGCCAGCGTCTCTTCCCAGCCGCCGGCGCCCACGGCGGTCGCGAACTGTTCGCGCTGCACCAAATGACCGCCAGCGTCCATGCGCAGCACGGCCGATTTGGTGCCGCCGATGTCGATGCCGATATATTCGTGCTGTTCCATAACCCGATCGCTCCCTTTGCCGGCGGCTCAGACCGCAACGACAGGCTCGTTTTTGCCGGGCTTGTACCCGTTCAGGGCGTAGAAGAGAATAAAAAGATAGCATACCAGCGGCAGGATATAGGAGGCGTGCAAGCCCAGCACCGGCCAATCCGCCAGGACGCCTTGCAGGAGCGGCAGAACCGCCCCGCCGACCGGCGCCATGACGAGAATTCCCGAGGCCTTGATGGTATAATCGCCCAGGCCATCGATGGCCATGGCGAAGATATTGGACCACATGATGGAGTTACATAAACCGGTCAGCAGCATGGTCCACATCGCTACGCGACCCCGCGTCAGGATCGTCGCCCCGACCAACACAAAGGCGCCAACCGCGGCCCAGGCCAGAACCCGCGGAGCGCGCACCCGTTGCAGAATAGCCGAGCCGGCAAAGCGCCCGATCATCAGGCCCCCCCAGTAGAGGGGGATGTATTTGGCGGCGGTCTGCGCGGGCAGGCCGGCGATATACGGCTCGCCGAGAAAGCTGACGATGAAACTGCCGATCGACACCTCCGCCCCGACATAGAGGGTCAGGGCGATCACGCCCAGGCGCAGCTGCCGGAAGCGCAGGACTTGGCCCGGGACCTTTTTATGGTCCGTGCTCATGACCGCCGGCAAGTGGGCGAAGATGAAAAAGCCGGCCATGATGAAGGCCGCCACCGCCAGGCCGATATACGGCCCCTGCACGGAAGCCGCCTGGGCGGCACTGCTGCTGTACTGACCGAGGATGAGATAGGCGCCGAAGAGCGGCGCAAGGGTCGTCGCAGCCGAATTGACCCCCTGGGCGAGATTGAGACGGCTGGAAGCGGTCTCAGGCGCCCCGAGGATGGAAACATAGGGATTGCCGACGACCTGTAGAAAGACATTGCCGGAGGCCATGACGAAAAGTCCGAAGAGGAAAAGCCCATAGGAGATCAAGCTCGCGGCCGGCAGAAAGATCAGGCAGCCGATGCCTACGATCGCCAGCCCGAGGACGATGCCCTGCTTGTAGCCGATCCGGCCGATGATCCGGCTGGCCGGGATCGCCATGGTAAAATAGGCGCCGAAATAGCAGAACTGGATCAGCATGGTCTGGGTGTAGTTCATGTTGAAGAGGCTTTTCAGGTGGGGGATCAGCACGTCGTTGAGAGAGACGATGGCGCCCCACATAAAAAAGAGCGAGGTCATCAACAGGAAAGCCGCTTTATACGGGTTCTTGCGTGCCGCACGGGGGGCGGTGACAGGGGCAGTGGCGTGATTCATGTTCAATTCCTTTGCAGTGGGTTGCGGCACTGAAGCGGGCCGGATTCGCGCCGGCCGGGCCAGGGGCGGACGCGCAGCGGAAGCCCGCAGGGAGCGGATTTACTCGCTCATGGAGAAAGGCCGGGATGTCCGGGCTTTGCCGTAGACCGGCGATGGCCGGCCGCTCATGGTGAATTCGATGCGGCCGCCTGCGGCGATATCGGCATGATTGAGATAGAGGTTGTCATAGATCCGGCCGTTCAGTTTCACCGCAGCGATGTAGGGCTGTTTTTCGCCGTTGTGGAGGCTCTGGATGACAAACTTGTTGCCGTTCGGCAGATGCAGTGTCGCCCGGGCAAAGCCAGGCGTGCCGATGACATATTGCGGTGTTCCGGGACACACCGGGTAAAAACCGAGTTTGGAAAAAATATACCAGGCGGACATTTGTCCCGAATCGTCATTGCCGCTCAGTCCGCCAGGTCCGGTGCCATATTCATCGTGCAGCACCTGCCGCACCAGCTCCTGGGTCCGGTCCGGCCGGCCGGAAAAGCAGTAGAGATAGGGGATCTGGTGGCAGGGTTCGTTGCCGTGCCAGTACTGGCCGCTCGTGAACAGGGTATCGAGGCGGTCATTGAAACGGGATTCGCCGCCCATCAGCCCGATCAGTCCGGCGATATCGTGCGGCACATACCAGGTGTAGTGCTGCGGGGTCCCCTCGGTGATATAGGGCATGCGCGCGGTCGGGACAAAGGCTTCCGCCCAGCGGCCGTCGGCATGGCGCCCGCGCACATACCCGGCCGCCGCATCGAATACCTTGCGGTAACCGAGGGCACGCCGGCTCAGGGTGTCATAGTCGGCGGTCTTGCCGAGCTGCCTGGCCACCTGGGCCAGGACAAAATCATCATAGCCGTATTCGAGGGTGCGCGATACCTGCTCGCCGTCGTGAAAGGCATAAGGGACGGGATCCTCGAGGGGGATAAAACCATAGCGGCGGTAGGAGGCAAGGGCTCTGCGGCCCATCCCGTCCTTGTAGTCGCTGGAATCCCGCGGCGAATCGAAGGCGTTCCGCCGCATGCAGGCATAGGCCCGGTCGATGTCAAAGCCGCGGATGCCCTTGATCCAGGCGTCCCCGAGTACGGCGATGGCATGGTCGCCGATCATGGCCGAGGTATAGCTGCTCCACATGGGAAAGATCGGCAGCCATCCCCCCTGTTCGGCCTTGAGCAACAGCGAACGCATCATATTGCTGCTTTTTTCCGGGAAGAGCAGGGTATAGAGGGGATGCAAGGCCCGATAGGTGTCCCACAAGGAAAAGTCATCATAATAGTCAAAACCCGCCGTCTTGTGGATCGTCGAGTCCGCGGCAAAGCCGGGATAGGAACCGTCGACGTCGCTGACGATGCGCGGCTGCTGCAGGCAGTGATAGAAGGCGGTATAGAATCGGGTCATCTCCGTGCTGCTCGCGCCCTCGATCTTGATGCGGCCGAGCAGGCGGTTCCATTCCTGGCGCAGGAGGCGGCGCGTCCGGGCGAAATCCCAGTCCGGGATCTCGGCCTCGAGGTTCCGGCGTGCCGCTGCGATGCTGGTGAAGGAGGTGCCCACGCGGGCCATGACCTTTTGGCCGGGCGCCGGGGCAAAGCTGACAAAGGCGCCCGCCTCCGGCTGCGCGTTGACACTGCTCTGGTGATAGCAGGGAACCTCCTGGGTATAGACGCCCCAGTTGGCAAAGGCGCGATCGAATTGAACGACAAAATAGCCGCTGATGCCGGCCGGTTTTCCTGTGCCTTGATAGATCCGGTGCACGGGATTATAGCCGGCGATCTCATTCCGCCCGGGATCGATGCGTACGTATCCGAGTCCCTCATCGCTGTTGGGCTGGAGGAGGATATGCGCTGAATCGCCTCCGGCGAAGGTGAAAGAGAAGAGCCCGCATCGGGTGGTCGCAGTCATCTCCACCTCGATCCCATGCTCCTCGAGCAGGACACGATAATAATCGGGCGCCGCGGTCTCCCGGGTGTGGCTGAAGCGGCTGGCGCGGGCCTCCGGGCGGAAGCGCAGCGCCCCCGCCAGGGGCATGATCGTAAAGCTGCCATAATCCTGGGTGCACGAGCCGCTGAGCCAGTGGGTGGCGCGAAATCCCTGGATTAGCGAGTCGGTGTAGTAATAGGGGGCGTGACATTTCGTCTCGGTGTCGCGGGTTTGCGGCGTCCAGTTGGTCATGCCGAAGGGCATGGTGACCGCCGGCACGACCTGGGCATAGGCCTCGAGCTTTTCCGAGTGGCGCAGGGCGCTTGGGGTCCTGGCCGGCCCGGTGCCGATCAGGGGGTCGACATGATCGATGAGGCTGCTGGCGCCATGCCTGGCGCAGCCGGCGGCCAGCAGGGCGGCCACAGAAAGCAATAGCAGAGACTGCAGTTTTCGCATGGATATTCTCGCCTAGTTCTGCGCGTTCAATAGCGGCAGCGGGCCCATTTCCAGCTCCAGGAGCCCGCCCTGCATCAGCGCGGCATGGGAGAACCAGAGTTTTCCGAGCTTCACGCCGTTGAGTTTGGCGCTCTGGATGTACTTGTTTTCCTGTGAATTATGATGCGCCACGATACGGAATTCGCAGCCGTTATCCAGCTGGATGGTCACGCGGGAAAACTGCGGACTGGTGATGGTGTAAGCCGGAACTCCGGGGGTGACCGGATAAAAGCCCATGGCGCTCAGAACCACAAAAGCCGACATGCCGCCGCCATCCTCATCACCGGGAATGCCAAAGACCGTGTCGTTGTACCAGGTATCGAGAAGAAAGCGGGTCCATTTCTGGGTCTTCCAGGGCGAACCGGTGTAGTTAAATAGGTAGGGAATATGAAAACTGGGTTCATTGCCCATGGAGAACTGCCCGACCAGTCCGGTGGCATCGGGGAATTTCGCCCAGAAACGGTACTTGCTGCGGCCGAGGCCCTCGCGGAAGAGCTGGTCGAGGTGGGCCTCGAATGGTTTTGTGCCGCCGTGCAGGGCGATCAGATCGTCGATATCGTGCTGGACCTGCCAGATATAGGTCCAGCCGTTGTTTTCATCGTAATAATCGCGGCTGCCGTCGCTGCCGTCAAATTTCGGATCGATGTCGATCCAGCGGCCTTCGGCATCCCTGGGCATGAACATCATCTTTTCCGGCTGCCAGAGGTTGCGGTAATAGTGTGCGCGCAGCTTGTACGCCGCGGCCACCTCGGTGCGGCCGAGCTCCGCCGCCAGCTCGGAGACCGCCCAGTCATCGTAGCTGTGGCCGAGGGTGAGGGCCACGGCCTGGCGCCGCTCAAAGGCATCGACCAGCGCGCAGCTCTCCGTCTCCCCGGGATGCAGGGCCGGATAATACCCGTGGGCGAGATAGAAATCGTCCAGTTCGCAGCGCGGGCCGTTGCGCCAGGGCACCATCGTCGCCTCTTCACTATTCTTGATCATGCCCGCCAGCGCGGTATCGGCGGAGAAGGAGCGGATGCCCTTGCGGTAGGCATCGAGAAAAACAATGGATGAATGGAAGCCGTTCATGCAAGGACGGTCGCCATAAATGACCGGAAAGGTGGGCACCCAGCCGCTCTGCTGATACATGCGGACATAGGAGGCGAGCATATCGCCCTCCATGGCGGGATGGAGGATCATCCGCAGCGGATGATGGGCGAGATAGGTATCCCACGCCCAGTCATCGACGTAAAAGGGACGCGCATCGGCATGGATGCGGTGGTCATAGCCGCTGTAATAGTGCCCCGATTCGCTGATGTTGACCATGCGTTCATGGCAGCGATAGAGAGCGGTGTAAAAGCTGCGTTTCCAGGCCTCGGTGCCGCCGCTGACGCGGATGCGGTTGATCACCGCGGACCAGGCCGCCTTGCCGCGCGCGGCCAGCGCGGCAAAGGAGACCCCCTCGACCTCCTGCGCGAAATTGGCGCGCGCCTGCTCGGGGCTGATGAAGGAGATCGCATAACGAAATTCGAGCACCGCAGGGGCTTGCGGGCCGAAGCTGAGGCGCAGCCTCTCACCACTGCCGGCATCGCTGGCGGGGGCGCTGTTGAAACGTCCATAGAGGTAGACCGTGACCTCATTAAAGATCTCGCGGCCGGTGATCACCCCCTCCTGGTACTCCAGATGGGCGTCCGGGTAATAATGGCCGAAAAGCAGCTGCTTGTTGGTGGCCTGCGGAAAGGTGAACCGGAAGATCGCCGCGTGGGCGGCCACCGCGTACTCCGTCTTGACGCCCATTTCGATCAGGTTGGTCGCGTAGTACCAGGGGCGGTTGATCTCGAGATCGGGGTCCCAGGTCATCCGCGCCGTCCAGGCGGACTCTTCCGCCGCGCCGACGGCCGGCTTGAGCGTAAATACCCTGGCGACGCGGTGCGAGATGACCGCCAGCGGAAAGCAGGAGATCTGATCGTCGAGATAGTCCCGCCGGTCCGGATAAAAGCGCAGCATCTGGTTGGGGAGCTGTACCGTCGGCCGCGTCGGTTCGAGCAGCTGGCCGACGTTGCCGATGGTCATGTCAATATAGTCCAGTCCATCCTTGCCCGCTGCCGCCGGCGCAGCGGCGGCGAGGGCCAGCAGCAGCGCCAGCGCGGCCGCGGCTGCACGGCTGAATGCCCCTCTCCCGATGATCTCTTTGCTCATGGTCTGCACATCCCTTAATTCAAGTGTGATACCGATTTTGCCCGGCAACGGCCAGTCGCCCTCAATCCCCCTGCATGCCTTGAATATCCCTCTATTCAAGGGTGATACCGCTGCATCGGCCCGACTGCAGGAGCGGCGCCGATGCGCCGCCGCGAATTTTGAGTCCGGTGAACGCGGCACCGGCGACGTTATGGAGCACCATCGGCCACACCGCACCGGCGGCATCCAGCATGAGCGCGCTGCCCCGGATCTCCCGGCCGTCATCGCAGAGCAGGGCCGGGCGGAAATCGGGCCCGGCCGCCTTCAGGGTGAGGTTGTTCATGGTCAGCCCGGTGACGTGGCGCGCATAGAGGCCCCAGGCGGGCAGTTCGCCGAACATGGAAAATTCGGGATATTCGCCCGCCTCCTCCGGTACCGCCTCGAGCCTGGAAAGGGGCAGGCAGGCCAGCCCCTTGTTGGCGTGCCCCGGCGCGGTGATTTGAATATCCTCGAGCACCAGGTTTTCGATAGCCCGTCCGGGCAGGCCGGCGATGACGGCGGGGAAGGAGTTGTGAAAAAAGCTCGTCGGGGGACCGGGCAGATCGTAGCCGCGGTCAGGCGCGTCAAAGGGGACCTGAACCTCCATATCGCTGATCCTGACGTTGCGGAGGAAACCGGTCGAGTCGCCCGAGCGCTGCCCCAGCCGCAGGAAAAAGGCATTGCCGGTATTCCGGGCCCGGATGTGCCGGACGATGATGTTTTCGATCCGGCCGCCATCCACCGTCTCGATGGCGATGGCCGAGCGATAGGTGTCGATCACCCGGATGTTTTCCACCGTGATGTTCCTGAACCCGCCCGTCGAGGCGGTGCCGAATTTCACAGCGCTGGCGCTGCTGCGCACCGTGCAGTCGGCAATATAAATACTGTCGTTACAGGCCCCGGTGCGGTGGGATTTCAGACAAATGCCGTCGTCGGCCGAGTTGACATCGCACCCGGTGATACGCACATTGCGGCAGTCATCGATGTCGATGCCGTCGTTATTCCAGAAGGCTCTGCTGATGACGCGGAGATGCTCGAGGCGCAGGTTGCGGCAGAGGGAGTAGGTCTGGACCCAGCAGGAGGAGTTCCGCAGGGTGATGTCGCGCACCAGGACATCGCTGCAGCCGGTAAAATGGATCAGCTGCGGCCGCATCGATTCGCTCGGGCGTTTGCGTCGCTGGTTATAATTGGGATCGACGCGCGCACCACAGTGATGCAGACTGTCGGCATTGAGGGCCAGGGCCTGCCCCTGGCCGTCGATGGTGCCCGCGCCGGTGATGGCGATTCCTGCGGCATGGTCGGCGAGGATCAGGGCGTAATGGAGATCGATCTTGCGATAGAGAAAGGGATCGGTGCTGCCGAGCACAGTCCCGCCGCGTTCGATGTGCAGGGTGACGCCGCTTTTCAGCTGGATGGTGCCGGAGAGAAACCGGCCGCGGGGGATAACGACCATGCCACCGCCTGCGGCCGCGGCGGAGTCGATAGCCGCCTGCAGTGCTGCCGTGCACAGGGTGAGGCCATCGCCGCGGGCGCCAAAGGCCTCCACGGGAAATCGCCGGCGCTCCTCCTTCGGGGCGGGAGCGGCGAGGGCCGGGAGGAGCGCGGCCAGAAGGAACAGGACCAGAAGGCACGCACGGCGAGGTCGGGTCATGCTAGCGGCCCTCACGCATGGCCGAGAGCGAATAGGGGGCATCGGCAGGGTCTGTGCCGCGCTGGAAATTGGGCTGTGCACTCATGGTGAAATCGATGCGGCCGCCCTGAATGATCTCCTCGTGGCGGAGATAATTGCGCGACAGGGATTTGCCGTTGAGCGCGGCGGACTCGATGTAGACATGGTCGGGACGGTTGTTCCGCGCGGTGATCACCAGTGTTTTTCCATTCTCCAGATGGACGGTCATGCGCTCGAACAGCGGCGATCCCAGGGCGTATTCTCCGGTACCGGGGCAGACCGGATAAAACCCCATGGCCGAGAGGACATACCAGGCGGAGGTCTGGCCGTTATCCTCATCGCCGCAGAGCCCGTCGGGATCGGGGGTGTAGAGCAGATTCATCACCTCGCGCACATGCTGCTGCGCCTTCCAGGGGGCGCCGGCCCAGTCGTAGAGATAGATGGCATGCTGGATGGGCTGATTGCCGTGGGCATATTGTCCCATGCCGGCGATGACCATTTCGGTGATCTCGTGGATCTGCCGGCCGTAATAGGAGCAATCGAAGGTCGGCGGGACCGAAAAAACCGAATCGAGTTTGGCGACGAACGGCGCCCGTCCGCCCATGAGGTCGATCAGCCCCTGGGGATCGTGAAAGACCGACCAGGTGTAGTGCCAGGCGCAGCCCTCGGTGAAGGCATCGCCCCACTTGTCGGGGTGAAAGGGGATCTGGAACGAGCCGTTGCGGAGCCGGCCGCGCATGAAACGGGTGGCGGGATCGAAGAGATTGCGATAATTCAGGGCGCGCTGGTGGAAGCGTGCGATTTCATCGGCAGGCCGCGCCAGGGCGCGGGCGAGCTGCATGATGGTGAAATCGTCGTAGCTGTACTCCAGCGTCCGGGCGACATTTTCGTTGACGCCGACGTCGTAGGGGATATAGCCGAGTTCATTGTAATAGTTCACGCCGAAGCGGCCGACCGAGCGCAGGGGTCCCTCCTGCGCAGAATTCTTGAGGATGGCCGTATAAAGAGTCGCGATATCGTAGCCGCGGATGCCCTTGAGCCAGGCGTCGGCGATGATCGCCGCCGAGTTGGAGCCGATCATACAATTACGGTGGCCAGGACTGGCCCACTCCGGCAGCCAGCCGCTCTCCTCAAAGGTATGGACCAGGCCCTCCATGACCTGGGCGACCAGCCCGGGCTGCATGATGGTCAGCAGCGGAAAGGCGGCCCGGAAGGTATCCCAGAAGCCGTTGTCGGTGTAGAGATAACCCGGCAGGACGGCGCCGTTATAGGGACTGTAATGGACGACCCGCCCGTCCCGGTCGTATTCGAAAAAGCGCCGCGGGAAGAGCATGGTACGGTAGAGAGCGGTGAAAAAGGTAGCCTGTTGCGCCTCGGTTCCACCGCTGACGGCGATCCGCCCCAGTCCCTTGTTCCAGACGGCCCGGGCCTTGGCCAGGGTTTGATCGAAGGAATCGCCGCCCACTTCGCGGGCGAGATTGAGCTCCGCCTGTTCCGGGCTGATGAAGGAGGAGGCCACGCGCAGATGGACGACCTGGCCGGCGCGGCTCTTGAAGCGCAGCAGGGCACCGACATGTTCGCCCTCCAGCTCGAGGCGGTCGGGGAAGAGCTGATCACCCGACCAGGTGGCCGCGGCAAGGGGCTCGACGTCGAAATAGATCACAAAGTACGAATGGAAATTGGCCGGAACGCCCCCTTCGTTATTGCGGCAGTAGCCGACGATCTTTTTCTCCGCCGGGATGATCTTGACGTACGAGCCCATATGAAAGGCGTCGATCAGCAGCGCTGCGCTGTCGGATTGGGGATAGCGGATCCTGAACTGGGCGCAGCGCTCGGTCGGGGTGATCTCGGTCCAGAGGTCATAGTCGCCCAGATAGACCTGGTAATAATAGGGCCGGGCGGTTTCGCGCTTGTGCGTGAACCACGAGGCGCGCTCCTCCTCGCCGAGGCGGAGGCGGCCCGTCTGCGGCAGGATGGCAAAGGCTCCGTAATCGCCGATCCACGGAGAGGGTTGATGCGTCTGTTTGAAGCCGACGATCCTGGCCGCGTCATAGGTGTATTGCCAGCCATCGCCCATCCGGCCGGTCTGCGGCGTCCAGAAATTCATGCCCCAGGGCAGGGCGATGGCCGGATAGGTGTTGCCGGTGGAAAGCTGCGGCGAAGAGTCGCTGCCCACCAGGGGATTGACCAGATCGGCATAGCCGGCATCCTGTGGATCGATCTCCTTGCTGCCGGCCACAGCTGCACCCAGCAGCAAGGCCAGGATGATCAGATGGTGCTTCATGCTCCACTCCTTGGCTACAAGTCCGCACATCTCATTTTTTTCGCCATGCCGCCGCGGCGATCCAGCGCAGGCTGTGAAAGAGCAGGCGCAGCGCCGCCGCGATCAGATAGAGTACCAGCGCCAGGGCCAGAACGAAGGGCAGCTGCGTGATCAGCTCGCCCCAACCCGCCTGGTATTTGACGATGGCATAGCCGTTGGCCAGCAGGGCGATCCCCAGGGAGATGATGCTGTACCTGATCTCCCGCGTGATCGCCGCGCCGGTGATGGTGATATCCCTGATCTTAAACATGATAGCGTTCTTCCAGCTTGAGCCGCGCGCCGGTCCGGGCCGCCTCTTCGGCGAGCAGCGACCATACCGTGGCATAATAGGCCTGCCGGGTCAGCTCCTCGGGAGCCTGGCCGGCGCGGATATAGCCGACGAAGGCCTCCAGCTGCAACCGGGTCTCGTCCATCCGGTAGTTGCCGGTAATATAGCCGCCTTCAGAGCGGACGGCGGTCTCGGGCACCCAGCTGGCGCCACCGATGGGGATCGTGGCGAAGAGATCCTCCTCGAGATCATGGACGAGCTGGCGGATCGCCGGCGGCGCCGGGGGCGTCTCGGCATAGATCTTGTTCACTTCCAGCTCGAGGGTGCCGCGGCTGCCGAAGATCTGTTCTTCGACCCCGTAGTGCTTGTTGCTGTTGATGGAATCGTAGATGAACTGCGCATCGTCGGGATAGGTAAACAGAGCGGCTACATGATCGTAGACCTCGCGTTTTCCCTTCCAGTAGATCAGTCCGCCGTTGGCGACGACAGAAACGGGCTGCATCCCTTTGATCCAGCTTGCCACCTGCAGTTGATGGGACATCAGCTCGGTAAAGAGGCCGGCGGAATATTCGGTGTAGAGGCGCCAGTTGATCTTCCGTTCCAGATCCGGCCTGCCGGCTGGCACCGGCCGCCGCCAGTCGCTGTTGCGGTGCCAGTAGCCGCGGATATGGGTAATCTGGCCGAGTTCGCCGCTGCGGATCTTTTTCATGGCATCCAGGTAGATGGGACTGAAGAGGCGCTGATGTCCCACCTGGAGAATCCGGCCGGTGCGGCGGTGCAGATCGTACATGGCCTTGCTGTCGTCGAGGGTCCGGGCCATGGATTTCTCGCAAAAGACCTGTTGGCCGGCCTGGAGCGCGTCGAGCGTGACCGGCGCATGGACATGCAGCGGCGTGGCGACGACAACCCCGTCCAGATCCGTCCGCTCCAGCAGCCGGCGGTAATCGCGATAACCCGCCGCCTTGCCCGCCGTCAGCTCGAGGGCGCGCTGATAGTTCGGCTCATAATTATCGCAGATCGCGGCAATCTCGACATTAAGCGGGAGGGCGAAGGCCTGAATATTTTGCAGCAGGGCGCTGCCGCGGTCCCCGACCCCGATGATCCCGAGACGCACGCGCTCCAGAGCGGAGGGCGCGGCGGCCTTGCCGCTGAAAACCTTGAGCCAGGGTGCCGACGCCAGCATCAGGCCCGAGCCGGCCCCGGTCATGATCCCCTTCATGAATTCTCTTCGCTTCATCGTCTCTGGTCACACCTCCACGCTTGCAGGTACAGGCGTCACGGTCGCCCGGGTGCCGCGGTACGAGATTCGCACCACCTCCACCCTCTCCTCCAGCTGGTCCAGAACAGCGCCGATCCTGTTCTCGTCGAGGACCAGAAAGGCCGTCGAGAGGATTTCAGCTTGCAGCGGCGAATTGCCGATGACACACGCAATCCCGGTTCCGGTGACCGGCGTTCCAGTGCAGGGATCGATGACATGCGCCCGCTGCTCCAGCCGGCCATCATCCTCCACTCGATAGTTGCTGGAAGACGAGAGCGCCTGGTCGCAAAGGGCAAAGGAGCAGGCCGGGCGCTCCGGATGATAGAGATCCCGGATCCCGACCGGCCAGGCCGCGCCGTGCGGATGTGTGCCTTTGACCAGGATCGAGCTTTCGCCGAAACTGATGAAGGCGTGGGCGACGGGGGCCGCGCCGAGGAGCGGCCGGATCCGCTCGAGGGCATACCCCTTGCCGAATCCGCCCAGATCGAGGCGAATCCCGGCACGGGCAAAGGCGATGCTCCGTTTTTCCCGGTCGAGAACGATCTCGTGCAGATGCGAGGCGGCCGGGCCTGCGCCACCTTGACCAAGCGTGATATCGAAAGCTCCGCCGGTCAGCTCCGCATAGCACAAACAGGTATCCAGAATCGCAAAGAGCTCGTCATCGAGGGCGACGCCGCCCCGATGGGCGCTCCGGTTGATCCGGCTGATGTCGCTGCCGGGCTGAAAGCGGCTCAAGCGGGACTCGACCCGGTCGACCTCGGCGCGGATCCGGCCGAAGAGCCGCTCGCACAGTTCCGCATCCGCGTGCGGCAGCACCACGTTGAGGCGGCTGCCCATCGCATGGCAGCTGTTATGATAAACGTGCATGCCCTCCCCCCTGCTCGCCGCCGCCTTCCGGCCAAGCATCCGGCCTCAGCCGAGCCGAGCCGATCCAGAGTGGCAGCAGACCGCCACCGCGGCCTGTTTGCGTCCAGTCCGGCATCGCTCAGGAGGCGACAGGCGTGATGTTCAACGTGCCGCGCTGGCCCGGCTCAACCGGGATCAGCAGGCTGAGGGTGCCCCGGGCCAACTCCCGGCACTCCAGGGGCTGCCCGTTCCAGGTGGCCCGATAGTGGCGCCCGGGATCGAGGCAGGCGACCACAGCGGTCGTACGCTTCTGGCCGTAAAATTTCAGAGTGGCTGTATAGGAGCGGTTGTCCGCGCCGAAGGCCTGGCTCTCCACCCAGCCGTCGAGGCCGCAGGTGAAGGTACCGGGGCGGAAATAGGCGCTGTACCAGAGCAGCACCGGCGTCGACAATCCGCCGAATTCATGCCACCCGGCGCCGCGTCCGGTCTCGATGAGAAAATGCTCCATGCAGTTGTACGAATTCTCCACCTCTTTCTTCCAGAGATCCAGGCCGGTGCGGGCGATCTGAAAGGCGAAATCGGCGCGGCCGAGATCGAGCATCGTTTTCCAGAAGAACCACTGGTGTGCGATCCACACGGTGCCGTTCCAGTAGCCGTCCATGCGGTAATAGGGCGCGGACTGGTCGACGGCCGAGAGGCCGATCGGCGACCAGAGGTGCTGTGGCGACTCGAGGCGCTCGAGCAGGAGCCGCTCCTGTTCGGGCGTGCACACGCCCGCCACCAGCGGGTAGGCGCCATCCATGCCCATATCATAATTGACCCGCTCCTCATAGCGCATCTGCTGCACGGGCCGGCCCTGGGCATCGTGCATGACATAGGCGAAATAGCCGCTTTCCGGGTCCCAGGCGTATTTTTGCAGCGCCGCGGTCAAGCGCTTGATGTCGGCTTCGTACTGGCGTACATCCGCCTCGAGTCCCAGCTGCCGGGCGGCCATCTCGAGGATCCGGGCGGTGCGGATGACCTGGGCCGTGGTGATCACCGGGGTCACCCCCGCTTCCAGCTTGCGGTCATGAACGTATTTCTGGGGGGGATAATCGTCCCAGCCGCCCGAGTTGTAAAAGTAATCCCAGGTCTTGAGCAGATGCGATTTCATGGCGGCGGTGGTCGAACTGCCCAGGCGGCCGGCGAGAAATTCGTGATACTGTTTGAGGCGGGGATAGAAATAGCGCAGCATCTCCATCGACTGGCTGCGCTGCCACAATTCGAGGAAGAGGTAATGCTGCACCGGCACCGGGGTGCCATGGTGGAGAAAGGCCGATTGGGCGCCCGGGGGGGTGGTATAGGTATTGAGGCACTCGATCGCGCGCCGCTCGTCGAGCTGCAGCAGCCCCATGCCGATGAAACCCGAATCCCAGGTATAGAGGCAGTCCCACCAGCGGCCCGGGGTGTTGTGGCGGATGTACTGGCCCTGGGTGTAGACCGGATAGACGACATTGCAGAGGGTGGTGGCGCTCATGCGCATCTGGCTGAAAAGGTAGGGATCGCCTTCGCCGGGGAAATCGAGATCGACCACGTGGGCGCGCGCACGGGCGTAGATCTCTTCGCCCCGGGCCGCCGTGGCGCTGTACTGCCGCAGCTTCATCTCGACCTCCTGGCGCGTGCCGCAGCAGACCATGCCATATAGGACGCGCCGGCTCTGCGGCGTGAGGTTGACGGGGCGCAGAAAGACATTGGTATACTCTTCGTCGCCGTCGATCGTAAACTCGGTGGGGACGTGGTCGTTGACCATGCGTTTAAAGTAGGTATCGATGTCCCGGCCGCGCCATTCGCGCACCTGGGACATGGGGAAATCCCACGCCAGGCCGTAATAGAGGGCGGTGTCCGCATATTTGAGGAGGAGCGACTGCGGCACCGGCCCTGCCAGGCGTTCCGGCCGGGATTGCCATTTTTTTTCGCCGAAGGTCAGGCCGCCCGCCTCCGCGGCGCTGAGCAGGGCGAAGCCGTCGAGGTCGATGGCGGAGCCACCGCGGGCCAGCAGCGTCAGCTCATGGCGGCCCGGCACCAGGGAACCGAGGGGAACCCGGCACAGCTGCATGCCAGCGCCGCCTGCGAGGGCCACCTCGCGGTCGAGGAGGCCGCCAAGATGAAAGCGGCTGCTCGAATCGGCGGCGAGGCGATAGCGCAGGACGAGGAGGGCGTCACTCAGGGGCGTCGTGGTCGTAAAAGCATAGGTGACGTGGTCGCCGGCCTCCGCGCCAAAGCCGGCGCCGAGCGCCGTGCCGTTGACAAAACCATGGTCGCGAATCTCGCCGCGGAACTTGCCGTCGTAGCCAAGATTGTCCTGCGGCCGGGGATGGGCGAATTCCATCTCGCGATACGGCAGGGCATCGATCCACACGCCGGAAGGCGGCAGCTGGACGGTGGCCAGGAGGATCGGCGTGTCGGGGCTGTACTCCCGGATCGAGGGGAAATGCATCGAGGCGAGGAAATGGATGGCGAGGTTCTGCTTATCACCCGTGTTGTTGACACATTCGATCCGGACCAGCCGGGATTGAGGATCGATCTCGGAATAGGAGATGTCGGTATAGACCCGGTCCTGCCACTCCAGTTCATGGCGGAAGCTGAAATACTCGAACTGCGGCGAAGCTTCCCAGGGGTGATAATCGGATTCGAAAAAGACGTTCGGCAGGGCCACCTTGCGGCGGTACAGACCCGGAAAGACGCTGACGTCGAAGCGCAATCCCTGCTGGGCATCCGGGATGTGCGACAGCCCGATATATTTTTTGGTATAGGGCCCCCAGGCTGGCAGGCTGAGGTCATGGGTCTGGTTCAGGGCCGCAAAATCGGCGGCTGTCCATGAGAAGGGCGCGGCGGCGGCGCAGCTCAGGGCCGCAAAATCGGCGGCTCTCCATGAGGTGGGCACAACGGCAGCGCAGCTCAGGGCCATCATCCAGAGGAGGAGGGGGAATTTGCGTGGAGCGGGCATGTGGCATGTTCCTTTCTGGCCGCGCGGAGTACTCCGCTGGATCCGGGGTTCTGCAGAGGGCGGCTGGTCTAGTGCTCGGTCCGGGTCATGCTTGCGAAATGGAGGGTAAGGGCATGACCCTGATACTCGAAATGGATCTCTTCGGGCTGGCGCCGGGCGCGGACATAATCGCTTTCATAGCGCGGATAGTTCAGGTCCCGGATCTGGCCGTCAACGCTGAATTCCCCTGCATAGGTCAAAGATAGTGTTTTTTTGCCGCAACTAAAAGTCAGTTTGTGCTTCTGCCAGCTCACCTCCGCTGCATGCATGCGGCGGCAGAATTCACTGAAGGGTTCCTCGGCTGCGCGGCCCATGACGCAGATCCAGTAGCATTCGCGGCCCGCCTGGATCCACTCGACCAGGCCGTTTTGACGCAGCGGCACAGCCGTAAAAAAGGCCAGCCAGGCTTGCCCGTGGCGGGCTAGCAGCAGGTTGCCCTCCTGCCGCACCTCCTCGAAGCGCGCGGCGGGCAGATAGAGATGGGTATAGGGAATCACGGGCCGCTGCAGCAGTCCGGACCGTTCCGGCAGCAGATAAATCGACAGATTGATATTCTCTTCCTGGACGGAATGGGGCAGGCAGCCGTTCCCCACCCATGTGCTGGGCGGCGGGATGCCTGCCGCGCTCTCCCCCGGCAGGATCTGCGGATGATTGTGAAAGAGGGCCAGGTCCGGCGCCAGGGTGGCACCGAAGATATGTTCCTGATGGCCGAAGGTGCCCGGGTGATAGGCTTGCGTCGTATAGAGGCTATAGTCGGGCGTGCGATAGGTATAGGTATTGGCCCGCAGCAGAGCGGTGCCGTTGGTCTGCGGGTTCAGGTGCCGGCTCAGGACGGGGTTAAGATGAAAGAGCCGCAGCGCAGTAAAGTTGAGCCAGCGGAACGGGTATAAAAATTCGTTGGTGAAAAGCGCATTGCGCTCGACCCAGGCCAGAGAGTTGTCAATAACCTCGGGATTGGAAAAGGCCGCCATCCCCCATTGCATCATGATCTGCCGCTCCTCCGCGCCGATCAGTCCCGCCGCAGCCAGCTCATCGAGATCCAGCCCCTGGGAGGCTTTGATGATCCGCGGCACCGGGTCCCTGCCGATCTCAAGCAGGACCTGCGGCACCCGATAGTTCTCGAGATCGAAAAAGTTGATATCCATTCCAGTGGCCGGGCCCTGGGGGGCGGCATCCGTGAAAAGCGAGCGGGTAATCCGGCTGGTGGCTACCGCGGTGGCGGTCTTGCCATTTTCATAGGCGCGGCCGCTGCTGGTGACGAACTGGCCCTGCCAGGATTGCGAAGCCAGGTCATAGAGGAGCAGATCAAGGATCATCCGGCTCCTGGCGACGATCTCCTGATCATTGCAGAAATCGATCAGATTGCACAGGGGGGCGATATCCTGCACATAGTAGGTATTGGAAAAGTACTCGCTGAAGCCGTAGCGCCAGCGCAGGTCGAGCCAGGCCAGAATCCGTTTTCGGGCCCGGACCATGTGTTCGCTGTCGCTGAGATCGGCATTGCTGAAAAAGGTCTGCGAATAATATTGCCCGGCCAGGTACTCCGCCGCGGCGAAGAGGATCTGGTGGTTTTCGCTCCAGAAGCACATACCGTCCTGCCCCGGTTCGTCCATCCCGTAGCGGAAGGCGGTGAGGGAACGCTTGATCTCCGCGTGCATCGCGGGCGTGAGCAGTGCGGAGTGCGTATAGAGAATCCGCAGCAGGGACTGCAGGCGAAAATCGGCGCAGTCGTAGCGGCGGTCGATATAGTGACAGATCGCCTGGATCTCCTCCAGGCTGACCGCCTGGCCGTGATCCAGGTTCCAGAGTACCTTGTTCTCGGGAGTAGCCGCCGGAGCGGCGGGCAGGGCGGGAATGATCGGCATGCGTTCATTACGGACAAATTCGCCAAGCGTATAGCAAGAGAGAGCGACGAGCACGAGGAGCAGGATATGGCGGATTGTCTTCATGGATTCAGGATACCGTTGGTTGAGTGGCGTGCCGTCAGGGACGCGAGCGCGGCCGCGAGGTGCCACCACCGTGGAGTAAAAAGAGAGGCGCCGCTCATGCAGCCGACGCCTGTCCAGGGACCATTACACGGGGTGATACCGGATACGTATTTACGATTAGGAAAATAATTTATTTGATCAGCGCCATCTTTTTAACCATCCGGCTCCCGCTCTGCGACAGCTCATAGAAATAGGTGCCGGAGGGGAGATTGCGTCCGTTGAAAATCGCCTGATAACGGCCGGCCGGCTGGACGGTGTTGACCAGAGTCGCGACCTCGTGCCCGCTGATGTCATAGATCCTGAGCATGACCTTGCCACGGGCTTCGAGGGTGTAGTGGATGACCGTCATCGGATTGAAGGGATTGGGGTAGTTCTGGCCGAGGCTGAATTGTTCCGGATTGACACCGTTCTGCTCGACGCCGGTGATCGTCGAATTCCAGTTGGTGTCGCCGACGGGCAGCCGGTCCGAACCGACAAACGCCGGATTGCTGGTCGCATAGGAGCAATCGAGGGAATCGGACCAGAAATCGCGGGTATGACGATCCATATCATACTCCGCGGTGGTGCTCGCAGCGATCTCGATCGGATTGGCATAGTACCAGTTATAGAGCGCGTACATGAACTTGGGGGCATTCTTCAGGGTCACTTCAGCATTGACATACGCCTGGGCCGAATCGGCGCCCATCAGTCCGCGGATGCGCTTGCTCAGAACCGGAGCTTCGACCACACCGTGATTCGCCCACACATCCTTGATGGCCTGTTCGGTATAGAACACATTGTGGTGAATCTCAAATTTGGGGGTGATCCCCTCATTGGGCTCGTCGCTGATTTCATACATCATCGGGTTAGCAGCGGCATCGACTTCGCCGTGGAGATCGAATTCAGCCCGGCGCCACTGATCGGTCGTGCTGAAGCCGAAAGCCATCGGGTTGATAAAGAGGTTGTTGGTCATCTTGAGGCCGGCCGCGCCGATATCGCCGACGTGGAACATGCCGAAGGCGCCCAGCCAGTGCATGAAGGTGCAGTGATCGAATTCCATATACTGCACGAAATTCTGCTTCTTGCTGGCATCGCGGTGACGGATGACGCGGTCACAGCCGTTGATCAGGGTGCAGTTGCGCACGATCAGGCTGTCGGTGGCGCCATCGCGGAAATCAATAAAACGGCCGTTGCCGAGGTTGTCGGCGGAGACCTGGCCCATGTTGGCGATCACCGTATTGGTGACTTTGATCAGGCGGGCACCGCTGTTGGAACGGATGGTGACCTGTCCGCAGTTGTTGAGGATACAGCCGTCCACGACCAGGACCTTGCCCGGCGCTGCAGCGCGCAGGAGCTGTCCGCCCATGCGCACCAGAGGATCGGGAACTCCGGTATCGGCATTGGGACCCATGCCATCAAAGTAGATGTTATACAGATAGCAGTCATTGCTGGCGTTGAGCAAACGGGCGCCCAGGCTGCCGTCGGCCTGAGGATAGGCCACGACGCGGGGCATGGAGCCGCTCCCCGTCTCAGCCTTCAGCACCAGGGGATAGCCGATATTCTCGATATAGCCCTGGACGAAGTAGGTGGCGCCACGCTGCAGGACGTAAACGGAATCGGCCCGCTTGCCGTTGCTGAGGGTATCCGCGTTGATCAGATTATTGATAAAGCCGGCATTGGGATCCAGCACCTTGTCCGCAAATGCCGGGGCTGCGACGATCGCCAACAACATCATGATAACCAGGATGTAGCTCATTCTCGATTTCATTACGTTTCCTCCGATGAAAGATTCTCCTACCGTAGTTTTGCAGAACAAAGAACCGCTCGCGAGACGTTCACCTCCTTGGCTTGGCAGAATGCCGCCCCGGCATCTCCGCAGTGTACGGGTTAAAAGGTCATGCGCAAGCCCAGATCTCCGGTCATGCCGTTGATCGAGCCGCCCATATCAAGATGACGAAACGATGCATAGTTGCCTTCAATGACGTTGGTCAGGTTATTGACATTCATAAAGACCGCAAGGTGGTTGGTGATCTGCTGCTTGAGCGAAATGTCCCAACGATTGAAGCTCTTCTGATACTGATCCAGACGCTCCGACTGGCTGATGTAGGAGAGATAGGGCCCCTGGAAATAGACCGAGACGCGTCCGGAAAAACCGCCGATATCATAGCCGACCGCAAGATTGCCCATATAATTGGTCTGCCCGGTCAGCGGCCTCTTGGTAAAATAATAGACCGGGGTCTGCTTGGGCGGGAAGGTGGTGGTGATATCGAGTTTGAACCGCGGATAGATCGTCTCCGACCAGATGCGCGAATAATTGCCGTTGACGATGATATTCTTCAGCAGACCGGGGAGAAATCCGAGATGGGTCTGCACTTCGAGCTCATATCCCCAGACCTTGGTGTCGGAGGTATTGACCGGCTCGCTCAGGGTGTATTGATTGAACGGACCATATTTCATCGGCAGCCCGATGCTTTTGGCATGGCTGTTGCCGGTGACGCGCACATCGTAGAGCCAGTAGAACATGTCGTCGATCTCTTTGTAAAAGCCGGCCAGCGTGAGCAATCCGTACCGGGTCGAATAAAAGGACATGTTGGCGTCGTAATTGCGGGAGATGGCGGTTTTCAATTTGGGATTACGCCGTTCGATCACCCCCTCCTGGCGGTCGATGTACAGGGCCGGCAGCCGCATCTGGAAATCGGGCCGGGCCAGAGCGCTGGTCACCGCGAAACGGATATCCCACCATTTGAAAGGCCGGATCCGCAGGTGGGCGCTGGGCAGCCAGAAGCCGTTCCGGAAGGTGGCAGTGCTGTCGGTGATGATGCCATGCTGCGCTTCGAACTGGCCGACGATTTCAGGGGCATATTTGGCGGTATAGGAGTTGTTTTCCTCTTCATAGCGGACACCGGCGATCAGGGTGAGAAACTGGCGCCAGCTCAGTTTGGTCATCATATAGCTCGAAGTGACATTCTCCTCGACCGAGTATTTATAGCGGTTGCTCTCGAGCAGATAGTTATATTCTTCGCGCATGCCGTCGAGGCTGATGCCGTTCTTGTTGAAATTGTACCATTGCCGCACCCGATCGGCATCGATCAGGGGATAAAGCCGGTATTCGCCATGAATCATGCGCGAGGAATAGGGCGGTCCTGAGAGAAAGTCGGTGAGGAGGCCGGTGTAGGGCGAATCCTCCCAATAGGTGCCCGTCCAGTCCTTGAGGACCTTTTCGCCCTGGTCGTTAAGGGTGTAGGTCTGGGTCGTGCGCAGCCAGTAGGGCCCCATCCACATATCGGCATCGCGGTGGCGGTCCTTGTTGCGATATTTGACTCCCGCCTTGATAAAACCGGCCAGACTGGAACTGAGGTGGAAGGATTTTTCCAGGTCCAGCTTGGCGACCAGGTTCTGGTCGTCGTTGGCGCTCTGGGTAAAATAATCGCGATCCAGCCCGGCCTTGTTAAAATTGTTTTGGGCATACGGAATCAGATACTTGCCGGGCATGCGCAGGGTATCGCGGCTGCCCACCGTGCGCATCCCCGAAACCATCGTCGTGGGCTCGTAGAAGCGCATTTGATGTTCGAAGGGCATCTCGCTCTGAGTTTTGGCATAGGCCAGTGACCAGTCCAGATCGAAGCCAAGGAGATGGTTTTCGCCGAGCAGGGAGCTGTTCATGGTCTTGATGGTCATGTCGCGCACCGTCGCCTCGTAGCGCACGTCCGCACCGACCGGGTAGGTGCGGCCATAATCATTGGTATTGCGCGTGGTCTGGCTGTAGACGTTGATCTGTTTGATGTTGCCGCCGTCGGGGGTGTTATAGTCGAACGAGATTTCACCGCCGCTGCGTTTGCGGGTCTCCTCGATGTAACTGACCTTGAGGTTGGCGATGCGGTAATCCAGATTGGGGGGAATTTCCCAGGAGTCGATGAAGGTCTCGCTGCTGCGGTCCCGCTGCGAGGCGGAGGCCATGGCGCGCAGGCCGAGCTTGTTGCCGAAAAATCGGTTGCTGTAGCGGCCGCTAAAGTCGTATTGCTTGAAGGAGTTTTTCAGGTCGTTATAGCTCCCCACGGCATCGATCTGGAAGGCCTGGCCGGGCTCGGCCTTTCCGGTGATGAGATTCACCGTACCGGCGATGGCATCGGCATCCTTGTCCGGGGTGAGGGCCTTGTAGACCTCGATCCCCGCCAGGGCATTCTGCGACATCATGCTCAGATCGACGTCGCGGTTTTCGCTGTTGGTGGCCGGAATTTCGATGCCGTTGAGCGTGATCGTGGCGAATTTGGCATCGAGGCCGCGGATCAGGACTTTTTGCGCCTCGCCGCCGGAGCGCTGCACCGCGACACCGGGGAGCCGGCCGACGGCTTCGGCGGCGTTGGCATCGGGCAATTCCTGAATGCGTTCCTGCGACACCACATTGACGATCTGATCCGAGGCGATCTGCTGGTTGATCGCGGCCATCTGGCCTTCTCGCTGCGCCGTGACCGTGACCTCTTTCATCGAGACCATCGCGTAATGCATCTGGATGTTCAGATTCAGTTTCTGCGCTTTGCTGAGGGAGATGGTCTTTTCGAAGCGGTCATAACCGACGTAGGTGGCGGTCAGGACGAAGGAGCCCTCCGGGGCATTGGTAATACTGTACTTGCCATCCAGATCAGAGATGGTGCCGATGGCCGTCCCCTTGAGAAAGATATTGGCGCCCGGCAGCACTGTGCCGGTCGAACCATCCACCACTTTGCCCTGAATCTGACCGGCCCAGGCGGCCGCCTGTGTGATGAGCAGGATCAGGACGGTGAGGAGAGCAGGAAGTTTTTTCAAGGTCATCACAACTCCTTTTGTTTTTTAAGGCACGGTGCCGGGGTATTTCCGGAATGCAGCCTGTAAATCCCAGCAGGTGGAAGCGGATACCCGTGCTGAAAGGGACCCCGCATAATAAGAACCGAAAAATTAGGCCGCAAGTAAATTAACGGTTAACCGAAAACGTATTTTCGCATCTCAAAAATAATCTTGTTGTTTTTCGATATTTTGATTACCTTGTTTAACAAATGTTAATCGGGAGATTTATTACCATTTCCCGAACACTCTCCCTCCCCGATGGATCTCCCTGCAGGAATACAGGACAGGGGATCCGCAAGGCTCGCAGACGTCGCCCATACCGATGAACAAGAACCACCTGAATATCCAGAAAGAGCTGGAAAAAAGCCTGTTCCAGAGCGAGGCCATACGCAACTCGCGGAACACCCAGCTTCTGTTGACCTATCTGCTGCAGTGCCAGGATAAAGGCATCGTTCCGAAAGAGACGATGATCGCCCGCGAGGTCTTTGGCAAAGACCAGCATTTTAATCCGGGTGAAGACCCTCTGGTCCGGGTTCATATTCACAATCTGCGCAAAAAGCTGGAAGAGTATTACCGGGAGGAAGGGCGGAAAGACCGGTACCGGCTGGAGATTCCCAAGGGGCAGTATGTCATCCACATCATCGATCAGACCGAGAGCAAGCAGATCGGTACCTGGATCCGCGCGCACACCGGATGGCTGCAGGTTTATCCCCTGTTGTTGGTGCTGATGACCTGCATCGCTTCAGGACTGCTGATCTACGCCGTAAGCCTGCATAAGGAAGTGAAGAAATACCGCTGTGTCGATATCGATGATGCGATCTGGGGTGATTTTCTCAAGTCCCGCAACGAGACCATGATCGTCTGCGGCGATCACTTTTTCTACAATATCAACATCAACTACCAGAATCGTTCGGTCCATATCCGCGACACCTGGATCAACTCCGCGGAAGACATGAAATATCTGATCTTTCCGGACAACACCACCACCGCCCAGCCTTCCGATCAAACCTATTTTCCCTTCGGCACGGTGTGGTCGCTTCCGAGCATCGTCAAGCTGCTGAATTCTTCGCCGCGGCAGATCGTTCTGCGCAGTTCATCGCAGTTGACTCCCAATGTTATCGAAGAACAGAATGTGGTCTATATCGGCAATATCAAATCCCTCGGGATCCTGCAGCATTACATCGAGCAGGCCCATCTCGCCTATGATATCCGCCAGCGCATCCTGTACCACTTCTCCCCCGCTGACACCCTGCGCTTCAACGCCGAAGCCAACGAGGATGTCTATCACACCGATTACGCCTTCATCATCAAGTATGAAGGTCCGCGCGGCAATGCCATCCTGATCACGGCCGGATTTTTCACCATCGGGCTCAAGGAAGCCTGCCGTTACCTCACCGAACCGGAACTCCTGCCGCAGCTCGAGCAGCTGCTCATCACCTCCTGCGGCCGTGTCCCGAAAAACTTTCTGGTGGTGCTCAAGGTTTCCGGAATCCGGCAAGCGATCATCGAATCCAGATTCGCCCTGGTCGAAGCGCTGACGCCGGTCAACTCGCCGGCGCCGCACTCCGCCGCCAATCCGCTTCTTAGTCCAGTTCCTTGATCTTGATGTTTCTAAAAAAGACCTGGCAGCCATGGTCCTGGAGCAGGATGTGGCCTTCCGCCGCTTCACCAAAGTTCGGCCAGATGGCATATTTGCTGCGGGCGACCAGGGCGCGCCACATCTGGGTGCCGCGCTGATATTCGACCTGCTTGATGCCGTTGAGATAGTGGCACACCTTCTGGCCGCGGACCACGATCCGGGCCCGGTTCCAGTCGTATTTGTTGACGCGCTTGGCGGTATTTTCGTCGGGGGCATAGAGCCGGGCCTCGGCCGGGATCAGATCGTAGAGCGAAGCGAGAGTCCGGTTGCCGGCGGTACCCAGTTTGGCATCGGGATGGAGATCATCGTCCAGGATCTGGAACTCGCAGCCGATGGCCGATCCCGCGCCCTTGTTGGTCTGGGTATCGACGAAATACTTGATGCCGCTGTTGGCCCCGGCCGTCATCCGGAAATCGGCCTCGAGCTCAAAATCGGCATATTGCTTCACCGTGACGATATCGCCGCCGTTGCGCGCCTCTTCGCCGCCGCTTTCGGCTACTATGAGCATGCCGTTCTCGATGCTCCAACCGCCTTCCGGGAAGCGGTCAAGCTTGGCGCCCCGCCAGCCGGCCGTGGTCTTGCCATCCCAAAGCAGCTGCCAGCCCTCGGCGATCTCGCGCGGTGTGAGCTGGTTGGTGAGATAACTGCTCTGCGGAATGGCGTTGGTGACCGGCGTACGCAGCGCGGCCAGATTCTCCGTCAGGATGCGAAGGTTGCGCCAGGCGATGGTCTTGCCCGCCAGGCTCGAATCGTTGCCGATGCTATGCACCTGGAGGGCGATGAAGCCGGCGGGCGTCAGGTCATCGACGATATCGGCGGTGGGAAAGCCGTTGAGCCAGACGCGGATCGAGGTGCCAACCGCTTCGACACGAAACTGGTTCCATTCCCCTGGCTTGAAGGCCGCCTTGGCGGCGGGATTGCATTCGAGGTTGTAAAGCCAGCCGCGACGGGCTTCATCATAGAGGCCGCCGCTCCAGGCACGCGGCGAGGGATCGAGCTCGACCTGGAGACCATGGACGCGGCCCTTTTGCACCTCCGGCAGGCTCAGACTGCGAATCTGCACCCCGGAGTTCAGTCCGGCATCGATACGGCATTCATACTCGAGAATGAAATCACCATAGAGGGTGCGGGTGGCCAGAAAGGTGTTGGGGGTATTCAGTTTGCTGATGCCGACAATGGCGCCATCGCGCACCACAAATGGCGCATCGCCATTGAGCACCCGCCACTCCTTCAGGTTCTTGCCATTGAACAGGTTCACCCAGAGATCTTTCCCCGCCGCAGCGGAGGCCAGCGCAAGAAGAGACATGGCTATCACCCAAAATTTGCTTCTCATTATCTGCCCTTTTCCATTAAGTGGTTCATACGCTCCCCGGCCGGTTGATCAATCGATCGACAGCTCCCACCCCTTGGCATACTCGCGTTTGCACAAGCCCCGCGCCTTTTTATTGCCGCGGACCTGCCCGGTCGCCGGATCGAGATCGAGGGTCTCGTTCAGTTTCCAGGCGATATTCGCGAGCTGCAGGATCGTCACGCTCTTGTTGCCCTCAGCGATCGGTGAATTCAGCGGCGTCCCCTTGCGGATGGCGTCGATGAAATTACGAAAATGGATGTTGGTCAGTTCATCACGGCTGAGCAGGTCCTGAGAAGTGCTGGCCGTCGGCAGCCGAAATTGCTCGAGCAGCGTGTCATTGTGCGAATAGACCTCGTAGCTGTCGCGGTCCAGCACCACCGTGCCCTCGGTGCCATGGATCGCTGCACCACGGTCACGATTGTAATACTTCTTGCCCTGGCAGCTCAGGCCCTCCCAGGTGATCATGGCGTCGGGATACTCAAAGCTGGTGACGAGGGTATCATAAAACTCCCAGTCGTCTTTAAAGTGGTAGCGGCCGCCGCTGGCGGTGACGCGCAGGGGGAGATCGACCCCCAGAGCCCAGCGGCAGATATCCACCTCATGGGTGCCGTTGTTGAGGGTTTCGCCGGTGCCCCATTGCCAGAACCAGTGCCAGTTGTAGGGGTGAATATTGTCCTTGTACGGCCGCCGCGGCGCCGGCCCCTGCCACAACTCCCAATTCAGAGAGGCGGGTACCGGCACCACCTTGCCAATGCCGATCGATTTGCGGACATTGCTGTACCAGGCCTTGCCAAAATAGGGCCGGCCGATCAGACCCGCATGGATCCTGGCGATGATCTCCTGGCTGTGCGCCGAGGAACGCTGCTGGTTGCCCATCTGCACCAGCTTGCCGTATTTCTTCTGCGCCGCGACAAGGAGCTCGCCTTCATGGGGATTATGGCTGCAGGGCTTTTCGACATAAACATGTTTCCCGGCTTGCAGTCCCATGATGGCCATCGGGGCGTGCCAGTGCTCCGGGGTGGCGATGGTGATGGCATCGACATCGCGGGACTCGAGGATACGGCGAAAGTCCTCGACCCGGGCGGGGGCGGCGCCAGTGGCTTGCTCCGCCGCCGCGGCGAATTTATCCAGCTCCACGGCGTCGACATCGCAGACATGGGTGACCGCGGCGTTGTCGCCGAAGCGCACGCCGTCGAGATGGGCATAGGCCCGGCCGTGCAGCCCGATGATGGCAAAATTAAGGCGGTCGTTGGCCCCGATGATCCGGCTGTAGCTTTTAGCGCTCGCTCCGAAGGCCAGGCCGGCAGCCCCCATGGCGGAAAGCTTGAGGAAATCCCTGCGTGACTGTTCCATGCTGACGAACCTCTATGTTTGATCCATGGCGGTGTTGTGATCCTGGAACGCGGCGAAGCGGATGCCGGGATGCGGCGGCCCGTCACAATCCAGATGCTGGAATCCGCTGATGACGCCCGCTCAGGGCCGCGGCCAATCCCACTCCAGCTGATACGTTCCCGATCCCAGGGTGACCCGGACAACGCCCTCCTGCTCTTCCGCCGAGAGCACCCCCTCGGCCGTGCGCAGAGGACGGCGGCCCTCGGTAACGGCTGCCAGTACAGCGCGCGGCAGTGTCGCCAGGGCGGTGGTATTGGGCGGCACGCTCAGGGAGAGGTGCATCCGTCCCTGGCTGATCTCCCAGCCGCAGGCCACCGTTCCATAAAGCGAGTTGAGTTCGGCGCGGGCATGCGTCAATCCGCCGCCCGGATGGGGCTGGAAGAGAATATGCTTGTATCCCGGCTGCGCCGGATCGATCTCAATGCCGGCGACCCACCGGTAGAGCCAGTCGCCGATGGCGCCATAGGCGTAGTGATTGAAGGAATTCATGCCGGGATCCTGGAAGGAGCCGTTCCGCTTGATGCCATCCCAGCGCTCCCAGATGGTGGTGGCGCCGCGGGTGACCGGATAGAGCCAGGAGGGGTACTCCTTGCGATTGAGGAGCATAAAGGCTTCATCCGGATAGCCGAAATCGCTGAGGACGGGACAGATCAGCGGCGCGCCGACAAAGCCGGTGGTGATGTGGCCGAAGCGGCGTACATCCTCCGCCAGCCGTCTGGCCGCGGCCGGCCGCTGCTCCGGCGGCAGGAGATCGAAGGCCAGGGCGAGGCAGTACGCGGTCTGGGTATTGGAGGCCAGCCGGCCGTTGGCGGTGACGAATTCCCGATTAAAGGCCGCGGTGGCCTTCTCCCTGATCCGGGCCAGGGTTTCAGCCTCTTCTACCTTGTCCAGCAGTCGGGCGGCGCGCTCGGTCACCGCCGTAGAACGGATGAAATAGGCCTGGCAGACGAGATCCTTGTCGGTGGTGGCGCCGGGATAATCGGAGCGGGTCGTGGCGAAGGCGAGCCAGTCGCCAAAGGTGTAATCGCGGTTCCAGAGATAGCTCTCCCCGGCGCGCGCTGTCATATAATCGACCCAGGCCCTCATGCTGGGATATTGCTGTTCGAGGATATGCAGATCGCCGTAACAGAGATAGACGGTCCAGGGGACGATGACCGCGGCGTCGGCCCAGGCTGCGGCGGCCACATTGGCGGTGGGATTCTGCTTGTCGAGGACATTGGGGATCACATGGGGAACCGCGCCGCTGGGCTTTTGGTCCAGCGCCAGATCCTGGAGCCATTTGGTGTAGAACGCGGCGATCTCGCCGTTGAAGCAGGCGGTGCGGGCGAAGACCTGGGCATCGCCGGTCCAGCCGAGGCGCTCATTGCGCTGCGGGCAATCGGTGGGCACATCGACGAAATTGCCCTTCTGGCTCCACTGGATGTTATGCTGCAGTTGGTTGATCAGGGAATCCGAACAGGTAAAGTTGCCGGCAGGGGCATAATCGGAATGGATGACTATGCCGGTCACCATGTCGGGGCGCAATTCTCCGGGGCAGCCCTCGACGTGGAGATAACGAAAGCCGTGGAAGGTGAAGCGTGGTTCCCAGATCTCTTCACCGCGGCCGTTGAGGATGTATTCATCGCGCTGCTGGGCATCGCGCAGATTGTCGAGATAGACATTGCCGGCCTGGTCGAGCACCTCAAAATGGGTCAAGCGGATGCGCTGGCCGCTGGCGCCGGTGGTTTTAAGGCGCACCCAGCCGGTAAAGATTTGGCCAAAATCGGCGACGACCTCCCCCTTGGGGGTAGTGAAGATGCGCTGGGGGCGGATTTCGCCGATACGGCGCACCGGCAACCCCGCCGGCGCGACCAGGTGGACCGTGGCGGCGGGCAGAACCCGGACTCCGGACCACCCGGTGTCGTCATACCCGGGCGAACTCCATCCCTTCTTTTCCAGCCGGCTGTCATAGCGCTCGCCGTTATAAATGTCCGAGGCGAGCAAGGGCCCGGTCGAAGAGCGCCATTTGGCGTCGGTGGTGATCCATTCGCTGCTGCCATCCGCATAGAGGACATGGATCTGCGCCAGCAGGGCCAGGGTCTTGCCATAGGTATTGCGCTGCCCGTTGAAGGCCAGGTTGCCGCGGTACCAGCCATCGCCGAGGAGGACGCCGGCGGCATTGGCGCCGGGCTTGAGCATGGCCGTCACGTCCCAGGTCTGATACTGCAGGCGGTGATCGAAGGAGGTCCATCCCGGCGTGAGGACCTGGTCGCCGACCTTGGCGCCATTCAGTTCCAGTTCGTAGAGCCCACGGCTGGTCACATAGGCGCGCGCGGCCACAATGCCATTTTTAAGGAGGAATGCACGGCGGAGCATGGGACAGGGCATCGATTGGGTGGAATCCTCGGCCAGATCAGGCTCGATCCAGGCGGCCTTCCAGTCCGATGGCTCCAGTACTCCCATCTCCCAGCAGGCGACGCTGCTCCAGGGCGATGGCCGGCCCTTCTGGTCCCAAATGCGGACCTGCCAGCAGCAGCGTATCCCCGAGGTCAGGGGCGCACCGGCATAGGGAATGTGGATCGAGGCCGCCGTGGATACTTTGCCGGAATCCCAGAGCAGCGGCGCGCCTTTTTTCAGGGCAGCAGGATCCGCGGCGACCCGGATTTGATAGGCGCTTTGCAGCGTGCCGCGGCCGGCTGCGGCTATTTTCCAGCTCAGACGCGGCTGCCGGATATCCAGACCGATAGGATCGGTCTTGTATTCGGTCCGCAGGTCGGTCACCGTCACCGCAGCTCGGGCCAAGAGCGGCACTACCGCGAGAAGCAGCCATAGCAGGGGGATATTCTTCATCGCCAACTCCATTCTGGGGGAAAATCGTTTACACGTGGGGCAAACAGGCAGCATTCAGGGCAAAATGGTCTAATTGGGTAGTATACTAAAAGTTATGATTCAAGGCAAGAATAATTCTCGCGCAGGCCCTGATTCAACCGGAATAATTTAGCGCCGCGCCTCCCGGCAGCCGGGAGGCGCGGCGCTGCCGCCGGTCACGGCCCGGAATAGATCCAGTTGAAGCGTCCACCGGGGGCGGCATCCCCGTTGATGTACCAGTCGAGGGGATCCGAGGTATCCTGCATGTTGTCCGACCACTTGAATTCCAGATCCAGCGCCTCCGCAAACCCGGCGATGGCGCTGCGCGGCACGGTGATCATCAGTTTATCGCCCCGAAGGGCATAGGGCACCAGCTGCTGATCCTGCCACAGGCCGCTGGCGAAGCGCTGCAGCCGCTCACCACCGGTGACGCGATAGTCATACCCCTTCCATCCCGTGGTGCCGTTCCGGTCCGCGTCGATGTAGAGGCACATCCAGCCTTCGCCGGTGTTCGGCGTGATATCCGAGACCGTTTGCGCGAAGAAAAAGAGCTGCTCCTGGTCACGGGCGATTTTCATTAGATGCAGGTCGTTTCTTCCGGTGGTGTTGGTATACACGGTGACCGGCCTGGATTGCGCGCCCCGCCAGTTTCTCGGCTGCGTATCCCCGGTGTAATCCCGGTATACCGGGGCAACATCGTCCCAATCCGCCCACTCCCGGATGGTCTTGCGCGCTCCGGGCCGGGGATTGGCCTCGATCCCCTTGAAGCGTCTGATATTCTGGACCAGTTGCATATAATAGTTATCCTTCAGGCCGGCGGTCCGCGTCGGTTCGATATCGCGGCTGTATTCCGGGCTCGCCTGATCGCAAAACCAGGAGTGCTCCGGATTGCCGTCCTTGCTGGTCCAGCGGCCGGCGGTCCATTCATTCCACCCCGTCACAAAAACAAATTCCGGATCTTCCCTGAGCGCAACTTCCCACTGCTCCTGAAAGTTGTAGCCATAGGGGAGATCGGTCTCCGGATTCCCCGCCTGGCCGTTGTGATAGCTTCGCCCCCAATTGTCCTTGTTGCCATAAAAGGCCGAGCCGCCCATGCCCGCTTTCGGGTTCGGATGCTGCGCGACAGAGACGTTGATGATCTCCTTTTCGCCATGATAGTTGAAATGCGCGCGCTGCGGCCGGGTGAATTCGATCCACGGCCAGCTGTTGGTCTTGTATTTTTCATTCGGCCATTGCGATTCCCGCCAGGTGAAACTCTCCTCGCAGTCAAAGCCGACCGCTTCGGGCACAAGACCGATGATGAGGGGCATCCCGTCGAGTTTGAACCAGCACTGCGGATGATAGTATTGGGCGCCCTCCATATAGAAATATTCATAGGCCTCTTCCATGCGCACGCCGGAGTCGGAATGGGTATAAAAAACGATTTGCGGGGGATTCTTGCCCTGGGCGCGAACCGCATCCATGGCCCGCATCAGCAGATCGGCCCTCTCGGGGTAGACCGAGCCGTTGGTCGCATCGATCACCAGAATATCGACACCGGCATCCGTCAGCAGCTGCACGCTGCGTAGCGTGACCCAGTAATCGTCGGCGCGGTAATAGCCATAGACGGGCTCCCCCCAGTAGTACGCCGGGCAGGGTCCGCCGGGATAATAGACCGGCGTTCCCCAATACGGATGGTCATAATCCTCAAGCACCTCCGGGTGCTGCGGGACGATCTGGCTCAGATCCCAATACTCCTCCGCCGTCCCGTCGCCATGGGTGAGAAAATAGAACAGGGCGACCTGTTTGCCCGCGCGGGGATTACCCACCGCATCGTTCTGCGACAAGGTCCGGCCCAGATCGTCCGTGCCCGCCAGGGGCTGGGCATACAGCCCTGGGCTGCCGGACAATGCGAGCAACAGCAGCAGGATCATGCTCGTCAACTGTTTCAAATGGTACCTCCCTGAGAGTAGGCCTCTTGAGTTCTGCGGCAGCTAATCGACGGTGATGGCGGATGTATTGATCTGCCGGATCAGGGGTTCCTCCCCCTGCGGCGGGTCTGCTTTAAGATGGTGGATGCGCACATCGTGGGCATCCTCGAGGAAAATCGCCGAACGCATGTCCGGCTGCAGCAATTCGAACTGAACATTATCCAGCACGATATTCCGGGCATGACGGATATACAGCCCATACCCGGGCAGACTGTCGCCGAACATCCTGTTTTCCGGATAGCCCTTTTCATTCTCGATGACGTCACGCGTGGCCTGTTCGAGATTGCCGCCGCCGGTGACGGAGACCATGAAATCCCTGAGGGTGACATTTTCGACAAAGGCGCCCGGAACCGCCGTGATCGAACTGGAAATCTGGCTGCAGCTTTTCGCGGCCACATTGCTGATGAGGATGTTTTTCAACGCACCGACGGGAGGCGTGCGCTTGCCCACCTTGATGAAGAGGGGCGTCTGCACGCCATCCATGGTGATGTTGGTGATCGTGACGCGCTCCATCACGCCGCCGTCGACGATCTCGAGCGCAATTCCGGCGATTCCGGTGATCGGATCGGTGACGCCAATGATCCTTTTGTCCCAGTTGGTGAGATGGTCATCCAAGGCCGTTCCCATGGTGATGTTGCTGATCGCGATATTCCTGAAACCGGTGCGGCTGGCGGTGCCGAATTTGATAAAATTGCGGTTGGTCCGCAAAACGCAGTTGGTTACGACCACATTTTCACAAAAAGAGTCGCCATCGCTCTTGAGGCAGATAGCGTCGTCATCGCACTGGATGTTGCAGTCGGATACGATGATATCCTTGCCGTCGATATCGATCCCGTCATTATTATAATTGGTCAGGGAATGGATCCGTAGGCCCTGCACCCGGACGCTTTCGCTGGCCAGCAGCCGGAGTGTCCAGCGCGCCGCGTTGATCAGGTTCACATCCCGGATGCGGATGTTCCGGCTGTTCTGCACCAGTACCACGAAGGGACGGCCCGGAGCTTCGTTTTTAACGGTGAACCGGTCGCCTCGGCCATCCAGGGTGCCTTCTCCTGTCAGAGAGGCGTTGTTCACCCGGTACATGGCCAGCAGACACTGCGCATGCGGCCCTGTTGCGGGAAAATCCTTCTGGTCGATGCTCGACTGGAGCACGGCGCCCTTCTCCAGATTGAGGGTCACATCGTCCCTCATCTCCAGCATACCGGTGACGAAGGTGCCTTGCGGCACGGTGACCGTCCCGCCACCCGTCGTGCTGCAGTGATCGATGGTCTTCTGGATCGCCCGGGTATTGAGGGTCCGGCCGTCGCCTTTGGCGCCATAGCGGAGAACATCGTAATCCCGGGCGCAAGCGGTTAGCGGCACCAGCCCCCTTGCCGCGAGGAGAATCCCCAGTACGGCGGCTGCTCTTTGCACACTGTTCATCATCTTACGTTGCTCCTGTCTCGATAACTATCATGATTCTGTAGCCATGACGTGCAGTTCATCCGGTGAAGCGGGGAAGAATGCGGCGGTTTGCAGGAAAACATCACGCTCGTTGAAATCTGGATAACTTCGCCAATCGTGGAAACAAAATCAAGCAAATATTGCAGCCAGGCCCGCGGATCGGTCCGGAGCGGGCACAAAACCAGGCCCATACAGGATCTCCGCCTGGCCAAAAGCCGGCCGAGACGGGCCTGAGCTCGCGCGGAGACCGGCCCGCAAAGGATCTCCGCCAGGCTACAACTCAATCAGCGGCCCGAAACGGGCCTGCGCGCGCACAAAGGACTTGACCTGCACCCAATAATACGCTATTTTAGGCACGCTAATGATACAAGGAAATCCTTATTTTCCGCTCCCCCTATCCCCAAGGATGCTGTGATGGATACTGGTCAGAATGAAATTGCCGCGATACTGGAAAAGATCCACGCGGTCAAAATACTCCTCTATGGCGATTTTTGCCTGGATGTGTACTGGACGCTCGATCCGCGCGGTTCGGAGATTTCCGTGGAAACCGGATTGCAGGCGCTGGCAGCAGGCAACCAGAACTACTCTCTGGGTGGTGCCGCCAATGTCGCGGCCAATCTGGCTGCGTTGAACCCCCGGCAGATCAAAATCACCGGTGTCGCCGGGGACGATATTTTTGGACGCGAAATGATCGCACAGCTGAGTCGGATCGGCGTCGATATCAGCGGACTGGTCCTGCAAAACGGTTCCTTCGAGACCTATGCCTTCTGCAAGCTTATTCTCGAAGGCAACGAGCAGCCCAGAATCGATTTCGGCCGCTACAACCGAAGAACTCTGGAGGCCGATGCCAGGGTTCTCGAGTATTTGCAGCGGGAATCCCGGGAAGTGGATGTCATCCTCATCAATCAGCAGATCCCCGAGAGCATCACCAACCGCTCCTTCATTGACGGCATCAACCGCCTGGTCAGGGAGCTGCCGGACAAGATGTTTATCGTCGATTCCCGTCATCATGCAGCTGATTTTGAAGGGGTCGCGCTGAAAACCAACCAGGTCGAAGCGGCCCTCCTCTGCGGGGTCAAAGCAGCGCCCGGTGCCCGATTCGAGGCGGAGAAGGTCCGAAGCTTTGCCCGAACCCTCTACGCTAGGAATCAAAGACCCTGCTTCATCAGCCGCGGCCGGCACGGGATCATCGCCTGTGACGCCGCGGGCATCCACGAAATTCCCGGGCTGCGATTCCGGAAAAAACTCGACACCGTCGGCGCCGGTGATACAACCTTGAGCGCCATCGCCTGCGCCCTCGCCGCGGGCGTCGACACCCCGCAAGCCATCGCCCTGGCCAACTTCGCTGCAGGCGTCACCGTACAAAAGCTCTTTCAGACCGGGACGGCGAGCCCGGAGGAAATCCTCGCCCTCTGCGCCGATCCCCATTACCTCGCTCTCCCGGAACTGGACGGGAATACCACCTCTCACTGGACATCATAACCGGGTAAAAACAGCATGACGATCAAGGGTAAACACGGCCTCCTGGGAATAGTCTTGCTCGCTTCCCTGGGCCGGACACAAACGACGGTTGAAGTGTGGCAGCAGACGGAGCTGACCTTTCACAGCAGCAAGACCTATTCCTCCCCCCTGCTGGAGGTTGACCTTATGGGGTTATTCATCAGCGACTCCGGCGACACCCTGCGGCGTCCCGCGTTCTGGGACGGCGAGGGCCAATGGAAAATCCGCTTCGCCCCGACCCGATGCGGGATCTGGCAGTATACCCTCGCCGGCCGCGAGGTGGGGGATTTTACCGGACCCGCAGCCGGCACCCTCCAGGCCGTGCCGTACTGCGGTTCCCTGGAAACCGGCCGCAACGGCTTTTTGAAAATCTCGTCCGACCACCGCCGCTTCACCTATGACAACGGCAGGCCCTTCTTCTATCTGGCCGATACCCACTGGTTCCTGCCCCTGGAGAAATGGGAGGAGTGCAACGCTCCGGATTGCACCTCGCAGTTCAAATTCATGGTGGATGAACGCGCCCGGCAGGGTTTTACGGTCTATCAGGTGCAGACGAATGGAAAAAAAATGGTCTCCGACAGCGTCACCAGCGTGGATCTGGAGGCCTTTCGGGATCTCGACCGCAAGTTTGACTATCTCGCCTCCCGGGGATTTGTGATCAATACCTCGATCGGCTCGGCGCACAGTTTTGCCCTGGTACTGGGTATCCACGGTGCCGAGCGTCTTGCCAAATACTGGGTCGCCCGCTATGGGGCCTACCCGGTCCTGTGGATGACCGCTCAGGAGGTCGATCTTGACCACAACCGCTACATTGAAATCTGGAAGGCCGCCGCTCGGACCATCGCGGCCTTCGATGACTACCATCATCCGCACAGCGCTCACTTGTGGGATAATTCCAATCCAGCACGGTTTGACCGTGAGGAGTGGCACACCTTCCATATGATCCAGGGCGGGCATATCATATGGGGCGGTGGCACGCAGGTGAAGGCCTTCTATGAACACTACTTCGAACATCAGCCGATCAAACCGATGCTCGAATCAGAAGCCAATTATGAGGGGCTCGGCAAGGAAAGACAATGCACCACCACGGATATCCGCAATGCCGCCTATAAATCGATCCTGTGCGGCAGTCCGGGGTTTGGCTATGGCGTGCAGGGAATCTGGCAGGATTGCTATACACCCGCTGAGTGCGGCTGTTGCATGGAATGGGGCACTCAATCCTGGTTGGATGCGCTCTGCGCACCGGGGGGAGAGCAGATGCGCCATTTGCGCGAGTTTTTCGCCTCTCTGGCCTGGGAACGGCTCGTGCCGCGCTTTGATGACCCGGCGTGGATCGAGATAGCGGGCACCTCTGCCCGGGAGCGGGAAAAGGCCGTTCTCGCGACCGTCACCAACCAGATCTATCTCCTCTACCTCTACTCGGACCAAGAGCTTCCAGTCATGCTCAAGGGGCTCGATCCAGGCCGCACCTACCAGGCGCTCTGGTTTGATCCGCGCCAGGGAAAGTATCTAAAAGCTGCGGCAGCTCTACTCGGCGGATCGAGCAACTGGCGCGTGCCGGCGAAACCGACGCCTGACGATTATCTGCTGGTCCTCTCCACGCTCCCGTAACCCGTGCCACGGGCCGGCTGCGGTTATTGGGGCCAATCGCCGGATCCATGGGCGAATTTCAGGCAGGCCGGAGCGGTCGTCGCAAACGTGCACGGCATGGGCCGCGGCAGGCCGTTCTTCCCGTCGAGCGCAAAGAGTGCCAGATTATCCGAGCGCTGGTTGGCGACGAGCAGATATCGCCCGGTAGGATCGATGGCAAAATTGCGCGGCCAATCCCCGCCGCAGGGGGTGTGGCCGGCGAGCGTGAGCCGGCCGTCCCGGCCGACGCGAAAGGTGACGATGGAATTGTGGCCGCGGTTGGTGCCATAGAGGAACTTGCCGCTTCTGCCGAAGTGGAGATCAGCACAGTAATTCACGCCGGCAAATCCCGCGGGCAGAGTGCTGAGAGTCTGGATCTCCCGCAGCAGCCCGGAGGCGGCAACGGCAAAAACGGTGAGGGTCGAGTTGCGTTCGTTGATCACATAAAGGGCCGAGCCCTTGCGATTAAAGACGAAATGGCGTGGACCGGCGCCCTTGGCCAGGGCGACCTCGCCGTCCGCGACCGCGTGCAGTTTGCCGGTCACATGGTCCAGGTTGAAGATCGAGATGCGGTCCAGTCCGAGGTCGGTGACATAGATATTCCTGCCGTCCGGCCCGGGCAAGATCATGTGGGCACGGGAGGTGCTCCCCGGAGGTCCCTGAAAGAGCAGGGTGTCGGTGACCGCCGCCGGCAGGCCGCGGGCATCGAGGCGGACGACAGCGACCGAACCGCCGCCATAATTGGCCACCAGGAGATAATCCCCTGCCGGCGTCAGCGAGATCTGGCAAGGGCCGCCGTTCGCCACGGCCAGTTCACCCGCCTTGCGGAGCGCACCTGTGGCCGGGTCGATGGCGAGCGTGGTGATCCCGCCCGCCTTGTGCCCCGCAAAGTCATCGACCTCATTGAGCGCATAGAGCAGGCCGTGTTGGGGGTTGAGGCAGAGAAAGGAGGGATTGGCGCCGGCCTCCACCGCGGCGACCAGGCGGAACCAGCCCGCACCGGGATCGAATTCGACGATCTGCACGCCGCCCTCGCCGGTGCCGGTGTACTTGCCGACGTAAAATCGGGCACTGCGGCTGCCCGCCAAAAGCGGAGAGACGATCATCATGATGCCACAGATCATGCAGATGGTTGTTTTCATATCAAGCTCCCTGCACTCACTTTTCCGGTTATTTTTCCATTTTCCTGTGCCGCCAAATTAGCCATTCGCCCGCTGAAAAACAAGCGCAATTCATCGCACGCGGCGGCCCCACCACACCCGCCAGCGCATGAAAAGAACTTGCCAATTTCACGCTAAAAGCGTAGAATATAACGCAACAACTCGAGCCACTGACAGGAGATAAAATGAGGAGAGGATCCATGCTTCCCCCCTTGCGGGATGTGCTCTGGCTGATTCTGGCCGTTCTGTTCGCGGTGATCGCCGCCCCGCCGCAGGCTGCAGCGGACGCCGCGGGAAAGACGCGGCAGCGCATCTCTCTCAATGCCGGCTGGAAATTCTTCAAGTATGATCAGGCCGGCCCGGCCGACTCACTGATCTATGATGTGCGACCGCCGGTCCGGAATTATGCCGATGGTCAGCCGGCCGACACCCGCCCCGGCGCGGCGGAAGAGCTCCACGCCGCCGGGCAGGTGCTTAAACCCTGGGTCCTGCCGACCGGCAATGAATTCATCCCGGACAGCACCCGGCATTTTCTCCGTCCCCCAGGAGACCCGGGGAGCCGCTTTCCCTTCGTGCAAAAAGAGTTCGATGATCGGGCCTGGGAAGAGGTGAATCTGCCGCATGACTGGGCCATCGCCGGGCCCTTCGTCCAGGGCGACGATAACGAAATCGGCGGCGGCATGGGGCGCCTGCCCAGTCCGGGCGTGGCCTGGTATCGTAAAAAGCTCGCTATACCGGCAAGCGATGCGGGGTGCTCCATCTTTCTCGATGTCGATGGTGCGATGTCCTATGCCATGGTCTGGGTGAACGGCCACCTCGCCGGCGGCTGGCCCTATGGCTATACCTCCTGGCGCCTCGACCTGACCCCCTGGCTGGTGCCGGGGGCCATCAACCAGCTGGCCATCCGCCTGGACAATCCCCCCGCTTCATCGCGCTGGTATCCGGGGGGCGGCCTCTATCGTAATGTCTGGCTCACCACGACCCGATCCGTCCATATCGCCTACTGCGGCACCTTTCTCACCGCCCGTGCGGTCTCCCCCGCTGCCGCCACCCTCGATCTGCAAACCACGCTCGAGAATGATGCACGCGAAGAGGTCAGCGTCCGTGCCGTCACCCGGATCTATGCCCGCAACCGCCGCGGCACGATCGCCGGCAAGGCGGTGGCCAGCTTCCCGCCTGTCACGGCCCGGATCGCCGCGAGCGGCCGCCTCCGCCTCGACACCTCGCTCGTCCTCCGCCATCCCCGGCTCTGGGGCCCGCCACCGCAGCAAGCTCCCAACCTCTATATCGCCGTAACCAGCGTGGAGCAGGAGGGCCGGACCGTGGACCGCTACGAAACGCCCTTCGGCATCCGCGCCGTGCGCTTCGATCCGGACTCCGGCCTCTTTGTCAATGACCAGCCCGTCCGCATCCAGGGCGTCAACCAGCACCACGATCTCGGCGCCCTCGGTGCTGCCTTCCATACCCGGGCGGCCGAGCGGCAGCTCGAGATCCTCCGGGAAATGGGCTGCAACGCCATCCGCATGTCCCACAATCCGCCCGCTCCGGAGCTGCTCGAGCTGACCGACCGGATGGGATTTCTCGTCCTCGACGAGGCCTTCGACACCTGGGAGCTCAAAAAAAATCCGCTCGATTTTCACCTCATTTTTGCCGACTGGCACGAACAGGACCTGCGCGCCATGGTCCGCCGCGACCGCAACCATCCCTCGGTGATCCTCTGGAGCATCGGCAACGAGGTCGGCGAACAGTATACCGGCGCGCAGGGCGCGGCGCTGGCGCGGAGACTGCGCAAGATGGTGCGGGAGGAGGATCCCACCCGGCCCGTCACCTGCGCGATGAACTGGGCCAAACCCGATATGCCCCTGCCGGCCGAGCTCGACCTGATCGGCGTCAACTATCAAGGCGAGGGCATCCGCCAGGCCCCCGAATTCGCGGGGACGGACCGCATCCGCACCGCGCCGCAATACCCGGCCTTTCACCAGGCCTTTCCTGAAAAGGTGGTGCTGAGCACCGAGACCGCCTCGACGCTCAGCAGCCGCGGCGTCTACCTCTTTCCGGTCTCCAGCGAGCTCAGCGCGCCGGTCCGGGACGGCCGTGGCGGCGACCCCGGCTCGCGCCAGGTCAGCGCCTATGAACTCTATGCCGTCGATTTCGGCGCGAGCGTCGACAAGGTCTTCGGCTCGCTCGACCGCCATCCCTTTGTCGCGGGCGAGTTTGTCTGGACCGGATGGGACTATCTCGGGGAGCCGACGCCCTATTACGAATCCAGAAGCTCCTACTCCGGCATCATCGATCTGGCCGGATTCCGCAAGGACCGCTTTTACCTTTACCAGTCCCGTTGGCAGCCGCAGCTGCCCATGGTCCATATCCTGCCGCACTGGAGCTGGCCGGAACGCCTGGGCCAGATTACCCCGGTGCACATTTTCACCTCCGGCGATGAAGTGGAGCTCTTCCTCAACGGCCGATCGCTCGGACGCAAACACCTTGGCCCCAATGAATACCGGCTGCGCTGGGACGAGGTGACTTACACTCCGGGAGAACTGAAAGCAGTGGCCTATAAAAATGGCAAGGAGGTGGCAACCGAGCGCGTCCGCACCACCGGCGCAGCCGCGCGCCTGGAAGCGCAGGCGGACCGGACCCGGATCGCTGCGGACGGCGAGGATCTGGCCTTCGTCACTGTGCGGGTCACCGACGCTGCGGGGCTCACCGTGCCGCGCGCCGGCAATCTGGTCCGTTTCACGGTCACCGGGCCCGGCGAGATCGCCGCCACCGACAACGGCGATCCGACCGACATGGTGCCCTTTCCCGCCGCAGAACGCACGGCCTTCAGCGGTCTGGTGCTGGCCATCGTGCGTTCCCGGGCGGGCGCATCCGGCACGATCGTGCTTCAGGCGAGTTCGCCGGGGCTGAAGACTACACAGGTGGTCATCACAAGCGCAGCGAAAAATTAACGGAGCCCTGACCCCTCTATGCGCCTGTTTGCACTCCCCGTCCTTGTGTTGATCACCGCAGCACCCCTGCTTGCAGAGCAGCCCGCAGAGCTGGCGGCCGATAATGGCATATTGAAAGTCAAACTGGATTTGACGCGCGGCGGCGCGATCTGCTACCTCTCCCCTTCCGGCAGCGAGAGGAATCTGGTCAATATTTTTGATGAAGGAAGATACATCCAGCAATCCTACTATGCCGGCAAGGCCCTGGACCGCAAGGCGGAAGGGCAATCGCCGAAATGGTCCCCCTGGTGCTGGAATCCGATTCAGGTCGGCGATGAATTCCGGAACCGGGCGAAAATTCTCGAGTACCGGCATGACGGGGATTCACTTTTCGTCAAATGCATTCCGATGCAATGGGACATGAACAACCGCCCCGCTGAGGCTGAAATGGAACAACGGGTCCTGTTGATCGGCAATGTCCTGCAGGTCCGCTGCAAACTGGTCTGCCATAGAACCGATACGGTCTATGGGGAAGGCGAGCTGGTCGACCAGGAACTGCCGGCCGTGTATCCGATCTCCGCCCTTTACCGGTTGTATGCCTATCTCGGGCAAAAACCCTTCACCCTTGATACGCTCTCGGCGCTCAAGGTCAACTATCTGCAGGAAGGTTTTTGGGGGAGGTATCCGGCGGTCGGCGAACACTGGATGGCCTTTGTCGATGCGCAGGGCTGGGGAATGGGCGTCTATAACGCGCACTGCAGCGAATTCCTCGCGGGCATCGCTGGCCAGGCCGGCGGTGAAGCAACGTCCGGGGCGACATCCTATATTGCGCCGCTGCGGAAGGAGGCGCTGGGCAGGCGTTCCGTTTATGACTATGAGTATGCGATTATCGTTGGCCAGGTGGACGAAATACGGCAGCGAGTCTATCAACTGCACCGGCGTCCATGAGCAGACGAGCGTGCGGTTTCAGATTTTTTTCCTGAAGCAGGCGAAGCGGCGTATCACACCGCTGGCAGCGTACATTCGCGCTGCTCCGGGGGGAAAAGGCGCTGAAGGGATTTGGATAGCGATATTCAAGAACATCAGGGAGCAGGAATGAAACGAATAGTCGTCTGGATCTTGGGTGGGTTGTGCACCCTGGTGTATGCGCAATCCACGGAACTGTATCGAGACCCTGCCGCGCCGGTCGAAGAACGTGTGGAGGATCTTCTCAGCCGCATGACTCTGGCGGAAAAAATCGCGCTGATCGGCGGCACCGGGACCACCACCCGCGCCAACGAGCGGCTCGGCATCCCCGAGCTGAGAATGACCGACGGCACCGCCGGCGTTCAACTCGACCGGGCCCCCTCCATGGCCTTCCCGGCACCGATCGCGCTGGCCGCGACCTGGAATCCGGATCTGGTGCGTCGCGCGGGCCGCGGCATGGGGCGGGAGGTCAAAGGCCATGGCCGGCATGTGCTGCTCGCGCCCTGTGTCAATATCGCCCGCATGCCGATGAGCGGCCGGAATTTTGAAGCCTATGGCGAGGACCCCTTTCTGGCTGCGCGGATGGCGGTGGCCGCCGTCCAGGGCATTCAGGAGGAAGGCGTAGCCGCTACGGTCAAACACTTCGCCGCCAACAACCAGGAGAGCGAGCGGATGTTCGTGGATGTGGCCGTCAGCCGCCGCGCCCTGCAAGAGATCTATTTCCCCGCTTTCAAGGCGGCGGTCCGGGAAGCCGGTGCCGGGTGCGTAATGAGTTCCTACAACAAGGTCAACGGCCGTTTTGCCAGCGAAAATGAGTACCTCCTCAAAGAGATCCTCAGGGATGAATGGGGCTTCCGGGGCGTCATCATGAGCGACTGGGGAGCGACGCATTCCGCGATTCCAACCGCGCGCGGCGAGCTTGATATCGAGATGCCCACCGGGGTCTTTATGAATATGGATTCGCTGCAGGCCCCCATCGCCGATGGCCGTGTACCGCTCGCGGCCATCGAGCAAAAGGCCCGCCATATCCTGACCCTGATCTTCAAACTCGGACTCTTCGACCATCCTCCACTCGCCAGGAACCCGACCCTGATCAACACTCCCGAAAACCGGCAGATCGCTTATGAGGCTGCGCTCGCCGGTATGGTTCTGCTCAAGAATGAGCGGAACATCCTGCCGCTCAACCCGAAGCGGGTCAAGACCATCGCCGTCATCGGACCTAACGCCAGGGTGGCGCGGACCGGCGGAGGCGGCAGCTCGGAGGTCAATGACCTCACCCCGGTTACCTTGCTCGACGGCCTGAAAAGCCGCCTGCCCGAGGTCCATTTCGAATTTGCCCAGGGCGCCATCCTGGATAATACGACCGAGATCGATCCCATCGCGGCGAAAAATCTCTTTACCGATCGATCCGGAAAACAGCAAGGCCTGAACGCCGAGTACTTTAACAACATCGACCTCGTCGGCCGCCCCATCCTCCAGCGAATCGACCGGGAGATCCATTTCACCTGGGATGAGAACGGGCCAGGTTCGGGCGTCGCCAGGGATCATTATTCGGTCCGCTGGAGCGGCTATATCAAAATGGATGCCACCGCGGAATACATCCTGGCCATCGTCGGCGACGATGGCATGCGCCTCTGGCTGGATGATCAGCTCCTGCTGGACGCCTGGTACCCCCATGGCGCCATGAAACGGGCGGCGGCGGTCCGCCTGCAGAAAGGGCGCTATTATCAGGTCCGGTTCGAACTCTACGAAAAGGCGGGCGGGGCGGTCGCCACCCTCGGCTGGGACATCGCTCGCGAGGCCCTCTACCGGGAAGCAGCAGCGACAGCGCGCAAGGCCGATTGCGTCATTCTGGCCGTCGGCACCACCAGCGCACTCGAAACCGAGGGCAGGGACCGTCCCGATCTGGTTCTGCCCAACGGCCAGGATCAATTGATCGAACGCGTGGCGGCCGTCAACAAGAACGTCATTGTCGTCCTCACCGCCGGCAGCCCCGTCCTGATGGATCGCTGGATCGGCCAGGTGCCCGGTCTCCTTGATGCCTGGTTCCCCGGCACCGAGGGCGGACATGCCATCGTCGATATCCTCGTGGGAAACGCCAATCCCTCGGGAAAGCTGCCCATGACCTTTCCGCACCGCTGGGAGGAGTGCTCCGCCTATCGCACCTACAACCGCTTCAAGGAGAGAAGCTATTATGCGGATGATATCTATGTCGGTTACCGGCATTTTGACAAATATCATCTCACTCCGCTCTTCCCCTTCGGCTTTGGGCTCTCCTACACCAGGTTTGCCTATTCCGATCTCCACGTCACCCGGGAGGGCGACCACTTTACGGTCACCTTCGCCATCAGAAATACCGGCACAACCCGGGGCGAAGAGACAGCCCAATTATACGTTGGCGCAGGCCAATCCAGTATGGACAAGCCGGAGAAAGAGCTGAAGGGATTCGCCAAGGTCCGGCTCGACCCTGGTGAAGAAAAGCAGGTCAAGCTGCTGCTGACCAGGGAGGCCTTTGCCTGGTACAGCGAACAATTCAATGCCTGGCAAGTCGATCCGGGCCTCTACCGGATCAGCATCGGGGCCTCTTCGCGCGATTTCCGGCTCGAGGCCGAACTCAACCTGGAATAACGCCTCGCGATTGCGCCGCGACAGGCAAGTGCGCTCACGCACACGGCGCGACGGCCATCTGGATCGCATACGCCGCGGCCGGCAAGGTTCCGGTGACATCTGCTCGCCGCGCGTCAGGCAGTGGCGGAAAGCGCCTCTTCCCAGCGCCACGGGGCCAAAGACGCTGCAAACCTCCGGCGAATCTGCAAAGAAAAGGTTTGACTTTAAGCCGGCTTTGGTTTATATTATATTAAGTAACCTATTCATTGATTTCGCAGGACGCTGATGAACTCTTCGCACCACATCGCCTGGGCGAACCTTTATGATTCCGGTCATAAAGGCCATGGTGCATTGCGTTCTTTCCTCGCTTTATCCGTCCACTCCCTGCGGGCCATCGCTATTCTGCATCTCATTCTTATTAACCTCTTGCTTCTGATTATCTACTAAATCAGGGCTGCAAGAGGACAACCGCGAATCTCATCCACACCATCCCCAATTCGTATCACCCGCGAATACCTCTGCAGCCATAGGCTCATCATGGCTTGATGCCGCCTTGTTTCCGGCGGCAGCCCCCAGCAGAAGGAACCCCATCATGACCGGCGCAGAGATGATCATTCACGCCTTAAGGCAGGAGGGCGTCCGTGCCCTCTTCGGGTATCCCGGCGGCATGGTGATCGATATTTTCGATCAACTCTACCGGTCAGGTTTTCCCTTCTATCTCACCCGGCATGAGCAAGGTGCGGTGCATGCCGCCGACGGATTCGCCCGCGCCTCGGGTGAGGTGGGGGTTTGCCTCGCCACCTCCGGACCCGGCGCCACCAATCTCGTCACCGGGCTGGCCACCGCTTACATGGATTCGATCCCCCTGGTGGCGATCACCGGTCAGGTGCCGACCCACCTGATCGGCAACGACGCCTTTCAGGAGGCCGATATGCTCGGCATCACCCGATCGATCACCAAGCATAATTATCTGGTCAAGGAGGTCGATGAGCTGCCCGGCCTGCTCAAACGGGCCTTCTATATCGCCCGCAGCGGCCGGCCGGGACCGGTGCTCATCGACATCCCCAAGGATATTCAGCAGGCCTCGACCAACGAGCCCTATCCCGATCAGGTCGCGATCCGCAGTTACAAGCCGACCATCAACGGCCACCTGCCGCAGATCCAGAAGGCGGCCGCCCGCATCAACCGCTCCGAACGGCCGGTCCTCTTCGCCGGCGGCGGGGTCCTCTCCAGCGGCGCCAGCGCTGAACTGGAGAAACTCGCCCGCACGCTCCAGGCCCCGGTGACCACCAGCCTGATGGGCCTCGGGGCCTTCCCCGAAACCGATCCTCTCTCCCTCAAAATGGTCGGCATGCATGGCACCGCCTATGCCAATTACGCCATCCAGGAAGCCGACCTCCTGATCGCTATCGGTGTGCGCTTTGACGACCGCGTCACCGGCAAGGTGAGCAAGTTCGCCCCCAAGGCCGATATCATTCATATCGATATCGATCCCGCGACCATCCGCAAAAATGTCAAGGTCGCGATCCCGGTTGTCGGCGACATCCGCTGCGTCCTCTCCGAGCTCAACCAGCTGATCGCACCAGTCACACACGATGCCTGGCTGGAGACGATCGCCGGCTGGAAGCGCGACCACCCCCTGGAGTACACCCAGAACGGCGGGATTTCGCCGCAGGCGGTGATCCGCACCATCGCCGAAATGACCCGTCACGAAGCGATCATCACCACCGAAGTGGGCCAGAACCAGATGTGGAGCGCGCAGTTTTTCGATTTCATCCGGCCGCGCAGCTGGATCAGCTCGGGCGGGCTTGGCACCATGGGATTCGGCCTGCCGGCGGCCATCGGCGCCCAGATCGCCCATCCGGACCGGCTGGTGATCGATATCGCCGGCGACGGCAGTATCCAGATGAACATCCAGGAGCTGGCCACCGCCGCCCTCTACAACCTGCCGGTCAAGATCGTCATCCTCAACAACCGCTCCCTCGGCATGGTGCGGCAGTGGCAGGCTATCTTTTACCAGCGCCGTTTTTCCGGGATCTGCCTCAACCGCGACGCGCGCTGCCCGGAGGCGTGTGACGGCCGGGGCGAAGCCTGCCCCGTCTACCTCCCCGATTTCGTCAAGCTGGCGGCGGCCTACAACATCGCCGGTTTCCGCTCCGATTCGCCGGCGGAGGTCCAGCCGCTTCTGGCCAAGGCGTTCGCCCTTCCCGGGCCGGTGATCGTCGAGTTTTTGATCAGCGAAGAGGAGAATGTCTTCCCGATGGTGCCCGCGGGTGCGGGACTGAATGAAATGATGAGAGGGATGGCCTGATGCGACACATCATCAATCTAGAAGTCGAGAACAGCGCCGGGGTGATGGCGCGGATCGTCGGGCTCTTCAGCGCCCGCGGTTTCAATATCGAGAGCATCGTCGCCGGCAAGGCCGAAGCGGACGACATCGCCCGCATCACCCTGGTGGTCATCGGCGACGACTGGGTGATCGAACAGGTCAGCAAACAGCTCAACAAGCTGATCGATGTCATCCGCGTTACCGACGTCACCCGGGAGGATTTTGTCAATCGCGAGCTGCTCCTGGTTAAGATCCATTGCCCGCCGGTCAAGCGTACCGAAGCCTCGCTGGTCGGTAACATCTTCGGCGCCAAGGTGGTCGACATCTCGGTCAAGTCGCTGACCTTTGAGTTGACCGGAAGCGAGTCCAAGATCATCGCTTTTCTCCAGACCCTGCGCCCCTTCGGCATCAAGGAGATCGAGCGCACCGGGCCGATTGCGATGGTGCGTGATTTCAATCCCCGGAGCAGTGAGTAAAATGTTTCGCGCAGCGCCACAAAGGCACCATAGCAACGAAACACCGGACTTAACCTCCGTGCCACCGAGCTGATTGGAGAGTTGCAGAGCGAGCTATGTAGCAACGAAACACCGGACTTAACCTCCGTGCCACAGCGAGAAACCTGTTAATATCCATAACTCTCACTTACTAAAGGAGATAGCATGAAACTCTATTATGAACAAGACGCCGATCTCAGCCTGTTGCGCGATACCACTGTGGCCGTGCTCGGCTACGGCAGCCAGGGCCACGCCCATGCCCTCAACCTGCGCGACAGCGGCGTCCGCGTGGTAGTCGGGCTGCACGCCGGCAGCACCTCGCGGGCGCGGGCGGAGCAAGAGGGCCTGCAGGTCATGGAGGTGGCCGCGGCCTGTGCCGCGGCCAGTCTGATCATGGTGCTGCTGCCCGACCAGACCCAGCCGCAGGTTTATGCCGAGTCGATCGCGGCCGCCTTGACGCCCGGCAAGGTACTGGCCTTCGCCCATGGCTTCAATATTCACTACGGCCAGATCCTTCCGCCGGCCGGGGTCGACGTGATCATGATCGCCCCCAAGTCGCCGGGCCACCTGGTGCGGCGGGTCTATCAGGAGGGCAACGGCGTGCCCTGCCTCATCGCCGTTTATCAGGATGCCTCCGGGCGGGCGCGCGAGAAGGCCCTGGCCTATGCCAAGGGAATCGGCGGCACCCGCGCCGGGGTGCTCGAGACCAGTTTTCGCGAGGAGACCGAGACCGATCTCTTCGGCGAGCAGGCGGTGCTCTGCGGCGGCGTGACCGAACTGATCCAGGCCGGCTTCCAGACCCTGGTTGCTGCCGGCTACGCGCCCGAAATCGCCTATTTCGAATGCCTGCACGAACTCAAGCTGATCGTCGATCTGGTCAACGAGGGCGGGCTTTCGCGCATGTACTATTCGGTCAGCGACACCGCGGAATATGGCGGATTGACACGCGGCCCGCGGGTCATCGGCGCCGCAAGCCGCAAGGCGATGGCCGAAATCCTCACCGAGATCCAGAGCGGCCAATTCGCCACCGAATGGGTCCTCGAGAACCAGGCCCACGCCCCACGTTTCAAAGCCCTGCGCCGGATGATGCAGTCTTCCCCGATCGAACAGGTGGGCGCGCAGCTGCGCAGCATGATGAGCTGGCTGAAAAAATAGCCTCTGGCTGTTGAACGGCAGCGCGCAGCGCAGGCCTGCGGCTGCAAAGAAAAGGAAAAGCACATGTCGCAAGAGCGGATTATCATATTTGACACCACCCTGCGTGACGGCGAGCAATCACCGGGCGCCAGCCTCGGGGTCAACGACAAGCTGACCATCGCCGAGCAGCTGGCGCGCCTCAAGGTCGATGTCATCGAGGCGGGATTCCCGGTCTCCTCCCAGGCGCAGTTCGATGGGGTGCGGCTGATCGCCGGCCAGGTCAAGGGCCCGGCGATCGCCGCCCTAGCCCGCTGCATCGACAAGGATATCGATGCCGCCGGGGAGGCCCTCAAGGGAGCGGAACGGCCGCGCATCCACACCTTTGTCGCGACTTCGAAAATCCACCTGGAGAAGAAATTCCGCAAGAACGAGGCAGAGGTCCTGGAGATGGCTGTCGCCGGGGTTCGGCGCGCCAAACGCTACTGTGAGGAGGTGGAGTTCTCGCCCGAGGACTCGTCCCGCACCGGGCTCGAATTTCTGCTGCGCATCGTCGAGGCGGCCATAGCCGCGGGGGCGACAGTGATCAACATCCCCGATACCGTCGGTTTTGCCATGCCCGAGCAGTTCGGAACGCTGATCCGCACCGTGCGCGAGCGCGTCCCGAACATCCACAAGGCCGTGCTCAGTGTCCACTGCCACAACGACCTCGGCATGGCGGTCGCCAATACCCTGGCAGCGGTGCAAAATGGCGCCGGGCAGGTGGAGGTGACTGTCAATGGCGTCGGCGAACGCGCCGGCAACGCCTCACTCGAGGAGGTGGTGATGGCCCTGAAGACCCGGGCCGATTTTTACAGCAGGGGCACGGGTATCGAAACCCGTGAAATCCTGCGCACCAGCAAGATGGTCTCATCGCTGATGGGCATTCCGGTGCAGCCCAACAAGGCGATCGTCGGCGCCAACGCCTTCGCCCATGAATCGGGCATCCACCAGGATGCCGTGATCAAGGACGCCACCACCTATGAAATCATGACCCCGCAGGAGATCGGCCTCAGCTCGAACGCCATCGTCCTCGGGCGCCACTCCGGCCGCCACGGGCTAAAGACCCGGCTGGAGGAACTCGGCTATGTTCTGCAGCCGGCGGAGCTGGATCACCTCTATCAGCGTTTTCTCGAGATCGCCGACCGCAAGAAGGAGGTCTTTGACGACGACCTGCTCGCGTTGATGAGCGCCGAGATGGCCGAGACGCCCGAAACCTGGAAGCTCGATTATTTCCACATCCTCTCCGGAAACAAGACCGTGCCGACGGCCACGGTGGGACTCCGCCGCGGCGAGGCGTGCGTGCAGGAGGCCGCGGTCGGCGATGGCCCGGTCGATGCGGCCTACAACGCTCTCAACCGTATCGTCAACCTGCCGGTCACGCTGCAGGAGTACAGCCTGCGCGGCGTCACCGGCGGCAAGGAGGCGATCGGCGAAGTGGTCGTGCGCGTGCGCCATGCGGGCATCGCCTGGCTGGGACGCGGGGCTTCCACCGACATCATCGAGGCCTCGATCCGGGCCTATCTCCATGCGCTCAACCGCATCCAGGCCGCGGCTCCGGATGCCCGAAAAAACGACGATTAAACAAGGAGTCTCCCCATGTCCATACGCATCGCAGTCCTGCCCGGCGACGGCATCGGGCCGGAAGTAGTCCGGGAAGCCGTTGAACTGCTCAAGCTGGTCGGCGAAAAAAGCGGAACGATCTTTACTTTCACCGAGGCGCTCGTCGGCGGGGCCGCCCTCGAAGCGCAGGGCGAGCCCCTGCCCGCGGCCACCCTTGCCCTCTGCCGGGAGAGCGACGTCGTCCTGCTCGGGGCCATCGGCCATCCGCGCTGGGACACCCTGCCCGCGGACAAGCGTCCCGAGCGCGGCCTGCTCGGCTTGCGCGGCGGGCTTGGCCTTTACGCCAATTTGCGGCCGGCCCGCATCTTCCCCAGCCTCGCCGCCGCTTCAAGCCTGAAACCCGAGCTGGTCGAAAACATCGACATTCTCATCGTGCGCGAACTTACCGGCGGGCTCTATTTCGGTCAACCGCGGGGGATCGAAGCGGAGCGGGCTTTCAATACCATGATTTATCACCGCCATGAGGTGGAGCGCATCGCCCGCGTAGCGTTCGACGCCGCCCGCCGCCGCCGTGGTCGGGTCACTTCGGTGGACAAGGCCAACGTCCTCGAGGTCTCGCAGTTCTGGCGCAAGATCGTCCTCGAGGTGGCCGGCGAGTATCCCGACGTCACCCTCGACCACTTGTACGTCGACAACTGCGCCATGCAGCTGGTGCGCAATCCCGGTCAGTTCGATGTCATCCTCACCGAGAACATGTTCGGGGATATCCTCAGCGATGAAGCGGCAATGCTCACCGGCTCGCTCGGAATGCTGCCCTCCGCCAGCCTCGGCAGCGGCACGGCTCTCTACGAACCGGTGCACGGCTCCGCGCCCGATATCGCCGGCCAGGGGATCGCCAATCCCATTGCGACGATGGCCTCGGTGGGGATGATGCTGCGCCACAGCCTCAGCCTGCCGGAGGAGGCCGATGCCATCGACCGGGCGATCAGCCGGACGCTGGAGAGCGGGGCGCGCACCCGCGAAATCGCCCCGGCCGGGGCGGCCTGGATCGGCACCGTCGAGATGGGCCAACGCATTCGCGATGCCTATGCGCAGCCCTGACCCGTACGCCGCAAAAAGATGCCCCTCACCGCGACAGGACGAGAGGGCGAGCGGGCCGGCGGTGTCTGCGCCACGCCGCGCTCTGCAGGCCGTCGCCAGACCTGCTCAGAAAAGGAGTAATCCATGCCAGACCGGCTGATTGTGTATGATACCACCCTGCGCGACGGCGGCCAGAGCGAAGGCATTGCCTTCTCCGCCGACGATAAAGTAAAAATCGCACAGCGGCTGGACGCATTCGGTGCGGACTATATCGAGGGCGGCTGGCCGGGCTCCAATCCCAAGGACCTCGAGTTCTTCCGCCGCGCCGCGGCGCTGCCCTGGAAAAATGCCCGCATCGCCGCCTTCGGCAGCACCCGCCGGGTCCATACCCCGGCCGGGGAGGACCCCAACCTCCGCGCCCTGCTCGAGGCCGAAACCCCGGTGACCACCATCTTTGGCAAATCCTGGGATCTCCATGTCATCGAGGGACTGCGCACCACCCTGGAGGAGAACCTCAATCTGATCCGCAGCTCGGTGGCCTTTCTCCACGACCACGGCAAGGAGGTCATCTATGATGCCGAGCACTTTTTCGACGGCTATGTCGCCGATCCCGAATATGCCCTGACCACGCTGGCGGCCGCCCGTCAGGCCGGGGCCGCCTGTGTGGTCCTCTGTGACACCAATGGCGGCACCCTGACCCTGCAGATGGCCGAGGTCATCCGGACAGTGATGCAGCGTTTTCCCGGGGTGCCGCTCGGCTTGCACGCCCATAACGACAGCGACGCAGCCGTGGCCAGCAGCCTTGCCGCGCTGGCCCTCGGTGTCCAGCATATTCAGGGCACCATCAACGGCTATGGCGAACGCTGCGGCAACGCCAACCTCTGCTCCATCATCGCCGGGGCGGCCCTGAAAATGAACCTTCTGCTGGCCCCGGCGGTCTCGCTGCAAGAGCTCACCAGCCTTTCCCGCTACGTCAGCGAGATCGCCAATCTCCCCCACCGCGAAGAGAGCCCCTACGTCGGCAACAGCGCCTTTGCGCACAAGGCGGGGATCCATGTCAGCGCGATCCAGCGCAACCATCGCACCTACGAACATGTCGATCCGGAACGCGTCGGAAACCACCGCCGGGTGCTGGTCTCGGACCAGTCCGGCCAGAGCAATATTCTCTATAAAGCGGCTGAGATGGGGGTCGACATCGGCAGCAACCGCGCCGGCATCCGCGCCCTCGTCGAACAGCTCAAAGAGATGGAATATCTCGGCTATCAGTTCGAGGGGGCGGACGGTTCGCTCGAGGTGCTGATCAAAAAAGCCTCCGGCCGCTACAGCCCCTATTTCTCCCTGGAGAGCGCCCGGGTGATCGTCGACAAGAGCGAGAACGGCTTTCTCTACGCCGAGGCGATTCTCAAGATCAAGGTCGGCGGAGAAATCGCGCATACCGCAGCGGAAGGGCACGGCCCGGTCGACGCCCTCGACCAGGCGCTACGCAAGGCCCTCCTGCCCTTCTATCCGGATCTGCAAAAGGTCAAGCTGGTGGACTATAAGGTGCGCGTCCTCGACAGCGGCCTCGCCACTGCGGCCAGAGTACGGGTTCTGATCGAGTCCAGCGATGGCGGTGTGAGCTGGGGCACGGTCGGGGTATCAGAGAATATCATCGAAGCAAGCTGGCAGGCCCTGGCCGATGGCATCGACTATTATCTCATGCGCACCATCGGCACGGCGTGACCCCTTAATGGTGCCGGGACACCGCTACCCCTTCAGCACAGCCGGCGGGGAACCCCGTCGAGCATACATTTCCGTAGTAATAAGGCGGAACAGATGAATCCAGGTTCGCTCTTTTTGCATCCCGACGGACTCTATGACCCGATCTTCGAGCATGACAGCTGTGGCACCGGCTTTATCGCCCGGCTTGATGGCGCGGCCCGGCACGATACAGTCTCCCTTGCCCTGCAGACCCTGATCCATCTCGAGCATCGCGGCGCGGTCGGCGGCGACACCAGCACCGGCGACGGCGCCGGCATCATGCTGCAAATTCCCGACGCCCTCTTCCGTGGCGACGGGCTGGATTTCATCCTGCCCGAGCCCGGATTCTATGGCGCCGGGATGGCCTTTCTGCCCGCTGCACCGGCACTGGCCGGGCGCTGCGCAGCGGCGGTCGAAACGGTCATCGAAGAGGAAGGCTGCGAGATGCTGGGCTGGCGCGCCGTGCCGACCTCCGACTCCCAACTCGGCGAACTCGCCCGAGCCTCCCAGCCCGTGGTCCGCCAGTTCTTCGTCGCCCCCGGCCGGATCGCCCGCCACCATTTCGAGCGCAAGCTTTACATCATCCGCCGCATGATTGAAAAAGCCCTGGCCGGGATTGGCGCCTTTTATATCTGCTCGCTTTCGAGCCGGACCATCGTCTACAAGGGGCTGCTCACCGGAACCCAGCTCGCCCCCTGTTATCCGGATCTGGACCAGGAGCGCTGCGCCAGCTCGTTTGCCGTGATCCATCAGCGCTACAGCACCAACACCTTGCCCACCTGGAACCTGGCTCAGCCCTTCCGCTACGTAGCCCACAACGGCGAGATCAACACCCTGCGCAGCAACATCAGCCATATGCACATGCGCGAGCCCATGCTCGCTTCCCCCCTGCTCGGCAAGGAGATCGATAAAATCAAACCGGTGCTGGTCGAGGAGGGCAGCGATTCGTCCATCTTCGACAACGCCCTCGAACTACTCGTCGCCTCGGGCCGCTCGCTCCCCCATGCGGTGATGATGCTTCTCCCCGAGGCGAGCGGACCCAAGATCCAGATGAGCGAAGACAAGCGCTCCTTTTATGAATATCACGCCGCCCTGATGGAGCCGTGGGATGGCCCCGCGGCGATGATCTTTTGCGACGGCCGCTACCTCGGCGGCACCCTCGACCGCAACGGCCTGCGCCCCGCCCGGTATACCATCACCCGCGACGGCATGATCGTTCTCGCCTCCGAGACCGGGGTGATCGAGTGTCCCGACCAGCAGATCCTGCGCCGGGGCCGGCTGCAGCCGGGACGGATGTTTCTGGTCGACCTCGAACAGCACCGCCTTGTGCCCGATAATGAGGTCAAATCCAAAATCTCCCGGCGCAAACCCTATCGCCGCTGGGTCAAGGACAACCGTATCGAGCTGCGCGGGCTCTTCACACCGGGCGATGTGCCGTACGTCGAACCTGAGGTGCTGCTGCGGCAGCAGCACGCCTTCGGGTATACCGACGAGGAATTGCGCATGGTGATCGCCCCCATGGCCTCGCGCGGTCAGGAGGCGGTGGGCTCGATGGGCAATGATGCCCCGCTGGCGGTGCTCTCCAACCACCCCCAATCCCTCTTCGCCTATTTCAAGCAGCTCTTCGCCCAGGTCACCAATCCGCCCATCGATCCCCTGCGCGAGGAACTGGTGATGTCACTTGAGAGCTTTGTCGGGCGGCAGATCAACTCCCTCGATGAGCAGCCCAAAAGCAATTACGGCCTCAAGCTGCCCCATCCCATCCTGTCGATGGACGACATGGAGCGGCTCCGTGCCGCCCGGCATGAGGATATCAAAGCCGGCCAGATCGACATCCTCTTTCCCGTCGAGGGCGGCGGCGCACTCGCGGGCGCTCTGGAATCGGTCTTTGCGCAGGCCCTGGTCTGCATCGGGCAGGGCTGCAACCTGCTGATCCTCTCGGACAGCGGCATCAGTGCCTCCAGAGCCGCCATCCCCTCCCTGCTGGCCGTATCGGGGCTCCACCAGCACCTCATCGCGCACGGCCTGCGCAACCACGCCGGCATCATCATCGAGTCCGGCGAACCCCGTGAGGTGACCCATTTCGCACAGCTGTTGGGTTTTGGCGCCGACGCCATTTGCCCTTATCTCGCCTTCGAGACCGTGCGCGATCTGGCGGAGTCCGCTCTGCTGGAGAAGCCCGTGAAAGCGGTCGAGGCGATGGATGCCTATGTAACCGCGGTTAAAAAGGGATTATTAAAGACGTTCAGCCGCATGGGCATCTCGACGCTGCACAGCTTTTTCGCGTCCCAGCTTTTCGAGGCGGTCGGCATCGGTCCGGAGGTGATGACGCGCTATTTTTGCGGCACGCCCTCGCGCATCGGCGGACTCGGGCTGGAGGAGATCGCCCACGAGGCCCGGCTGCGCCACCAGTGCGGCTTCCCGGCGGAGCAAGCCCCGCAACCGCTGCTGGAAGCAGGCGGCCATTATCACCTGCGCCAGGGCGGTGAGAAGCACCTCTGGAGTTCGGAGGCGATATCCAGACTGCAGCAGGCGGTCTGGAATGATGAGTATGACGCCTTCAAGGAATACACCGCCCTGATCAACGACCAGTCGCGCGAGCGGGTTACCCTGCGCAGCCTGCTCCGATTCAAGCCGGCGCCTCCCATTCCGCTCGAGATGGTCGAGCCGGAGGCCGCGATCCTCCGGCGTTTCGTCGCCTCGGCCATGTCCCTCGGCTCGATCAGCCCCGAGGCCCACGAGACCATCGCCATGGCCATGAACCGGTTGGGGGCGCACAGCAATTCCGGCGAAGGCGGCGAGGACCCGGCCCGCAACCAGCCCCTGAGCAACGGGGAGAGCAGGCGTTCGTCCATCCGCCAGATCGCCTCCGGCCGGTTCGGCGTGACCACGGAGTATGTGGTCACCGCCGACGAGCTGCAGATCAAGGTGGCGCAGGGGGCCAAGCCCGGCGAAGGGGGACAACTTCCCGGTCACAAGGTCAGCGCGGAAATTGCCCGCGTACGCCACACCACCCCGGGGGTTACCCTGATCTCTCCGCCGCCGCATCACGATATCTATTCCATCGAGGATCTGGCGCAGTTGATCTACGACCTTCAGACCGTCAATCCGCGCGCGCGAATCTCGGTCAAGCTGGTCTCCGAGGTGGGCGTCGGCACCGTAGCGGCGGGTGTGGCCAAGGCCAGGGCGAATATGGTCCTCATCGCCGGCCATGACGGCGGCACCGGAGCCTCTCCCCTCACCTCGATCAAGCATACCGGTCTGCCGTGGGAGCTCGGCCTGGCCGAGACCCAGCAAACCCTGATTCGTAATCGCTTGCGCGACCGCATCCGCATCCAGGTCGACGGCCAGCTCAAGACCGGGCGGGATCTCGCCGTCGCCGCCCTGCTCGGTGCGGAGGAATTCGGCTTTGGCACCACCGTGCTGGTGGCGCTGGGATGCGTGATGATGCGCAAATGCCACCTCAACACCTGTCCCACCGGGGTGGCCACCCAGGACCCCGCCCTGCGCGCCCACTTCAAGGGCAAGCCCGAGCATGTCGAACGCCTGATGCGCTTCATGGCCCGGGAGCTGCGCGAGCTGATGGCGGAGCTTGGCTTCGTCACGGTGGAGGAGATGGTCGGCCGGGCCGACCGGCTCGAGAGGATACCGAAGATCGATCACTGGAAGGCCGCCACCCTCGATCTGCGTCCGCTGCTGGCGGTGGCGCCTGAGGATCAGCCGCGCCGCTGCCTGCGCCCGCGGGAGCAAGTCCCCGCCGCTGCGGCCGATCAAGTGCCGCTCCCAGCGAGGGGGACTGAGCCCGGCCTCCTCGATGATGAACTCATCCGGCTGGCGCGGCCAGCACTGGAGAACCAGCAGCAAGTGCGCATCGACAGGGCCATCCGCAATGTCCACCGCACGGTGGGGGCCCGCCTTAGCGGCGAGATCGTGCTGCGGCACGGCAGTCGGGGATTGGCGGAGGGCGCGATCCAGCTCTACTTCAAAGGCAGCGCAGGACAGAGCCTCGGCGCATTTCTGGCGCCTGGGATTTGCATCCGGCTGGAGGGCGATGCCAACGACTATCTCGGCAAGAGCATGTCGGGGGGACGAATCGTGCTGGTGCCGCCCATCGGCGCGACCTTTCAGCCTCACGAGAACATCATCGCCGGTAATGTGGTGCTCTACGGGGCAACCGGCGGCGAGGTGTTTATCAACGGCATGGCTGGCGAGCGCTTCGCCGTGCGCAACAGCGGCGCACGCGCCGTGGTCGAGGGAATCGGCGATCACGGCTGCGAATATATGACCGGAGGGATCGTGGTGGTGATCGGACCGACGGGCAACAATTTCGCCGCGGGTATGAGCGGGGGCATCGCGTACGTCCATGACGAGTCCCAGCTTTTCGACACCCGCTGTAATCTCGACATGGTCGACCTCGAACCGGTCTGGAAGCGGGAGGACCTCGCCCAGCTGCGCGGATTGCTCGAGGACCATTACCGGCTGACCAACAGTCCCCGGGCCAAAATGCTGCTTGAAAACTGGGAGGCCCACCTGGCCTATTTCGTCAAGGTGATGCCCATCGATTACCGCCAATCGCTGGCGCGGATGAAACTGCATGAAGAGCGGGACAAGGAGACGGTGGCGGTCACCGAGGAGGTGTTTCATGGCTAAGACGACCGGATTTATGGAATTCCCCCGCCAGGCCCCGTCCAGACGCACCAAATCGGAGCGCATCCGGGATTTTTGCGAGTTTGAAATCCCGCTCTCACCGGAAACACTCAACCAGCAGGCGGCTCGCTGCATGGACTGCGGGGTGCCCCACTGCCACGCCTATGGTTGTCCGGTGCAAAATCGGATCCCGGATTTCAACGAAATGGTCTGGCGCGGTCAATGGCGCCGTGCCCTGGCCTTGCTGGAAAGCACAATCAATTTCCCCGAATTCACAGGCCGGATATGCCCGGCCCCCTGTGAAGCGGCCTGTACCCTGATGCTCCTGGAGGAGCCGGTGACCATTCGTCATCTCGAGGCGCAGATCGTCGCAAAGGGCTGGCAGGAGGGCTGGATCCAGCCCCGGAAAGCAGCGGTGAAAACCGGCAAGCGGGTGGCGGTGGCAGGCTCCGGTCCGGCGGGACTGGCGGCCGCCCAGCAGCTGGCGCGGGCGGGGCATGAGGTGATCCTCTTCGAGCGTTCTCAACGCATCGGTGGGTTAATGCGCTATGGCATCCCCGATTTCAAACTGGAAAAATGGGTTCTGGACCGGCGGCTGGAACAGCTCAAGGCGGAAGGGGTCATCTTTGAGACCAATGTCAACGCCGGCATCGACCTGTCGGTCCGCTATATGCAGCGTTCCTTCGACGCTATAGTCCTGGCGATCGGGGCCGGGGAGCCGCGCGAACTCGATATCCCCGGCCGCCATCTGGCGGGGATCTACCGGGCCATGGAGTATCTGACGGGACAGAACAAAAAACAGGCGGGAATTGCGAAGCTGGAGATCGACGCCCGCGGCAAGCGGGTTGTAGTGATTGGCGGCGGGGATACCGGATCCGATTGCGTCGGCACCGCCGTTCGCCAGGGGGCCCGGGAGGTGACCCAGATCGAGCTGCTTCCCCAGCCGCCGGCGGTCCGCGCGCCGCACAATCCCTGGCCCGCCTGGCCGCAGATCCTGCGCACCTCAAGCTCGCAGGAAGAGGGCTGCACGCGACGGTGGAGCCTGGCGTCCAAAGAATTTGCCGGCGCTGACGGCCGGGTGTGCGGCGTGGAGGTGGCTCAGCTGGCGTGGAGCGAGGAGCAGTGCCAGGAGATCGCCGGCACCGGGGAAACGATTCCGGCGGATCTGGTGCTGCTCGCGCTGGGATTCCTCAGTGTCGAGCACTCTCCCCTGATCGCGGAGGCGCAGATTGGCCTGACAGCGCGCGGAACTATTGAGGTGGACGAGAACTCCATGACCTCTATGCCCGGCATTTTTGCGGCCGGCGATGCCGTCCGCGGCGCCACGCTGGTGGTGCGCGCCATCCAGCAGGGGCGCGCAGCAGCAGCAGGGGTACAACGCTATTTGGCGGGAGATTCCGGAATCGGGCTCTGATCCACATAGATCAGCTTTTCGGTCGGAAAGCCCAGATTTTTGGCTTTTTCGACCAGCGGCTGCAAAACCTCATCCGGGAGTTTAGGCTCGCGCGCCAGGATCCACAAATAGGAGGTCTTGTTGCTGCAGACCAGCACGCGCGAATAGCTCTCGTCGAGATCGAAAATCGTGTAGCCCCCATAAAAGGGGCCGAAAAAGGAGACTTTTAACCGGCCGACATCCCGGGGTCCGACGAATTTGGCTTTGCCTATGGCTTCTTTCCACTTTTTTTTATCGGACAGGTATCCCCGGTTGACCACGCGGACCGTGCCGTTTTCGTTCAGCGAGTAGACCGCCGTGGTGCGGCTCAGTCCTCTTTCGAAGGAATGGTCCAGCCGGGCGATCTCATACCAGGTGCCCAGGTAGCGCTGCAGGTCAAAATTCTCGACCGGAACCACCCCCCTGGGGATGCCGGGCGTGCAGCCCAAAATGGCGGCCAGCACGAGGAGGAGAGGAAGATATTTCATAGCTTGACTCCTTTCAGATGATGTAAAGGCGCCACCGGGCGTGCTCCATCAGGAAACGGTGGTACCGAAAAGAGCGCCGACCGCCCAGGTCAGGGCCATGGCCAGGGCGCCCCAGAAGGTGACGCGCAGCGCCCCGAGGCCGGCTTTGGCGCCGCCGGTTCTGGCGGCCAACCCGCCGAGAAAGGCCAGACAGAGGAGCGAGGCGATCACCACCGCGATGGCCAGCACCGATACCGGGGCCAGAAGGGCGACCGCCAGGGGGAGGCCGGCACCGACGGCAAAGGTCCCGGCGGAGGCGAAGGCCGCCTGGACCGGGCGCGCATTGTGGATCTCGGAAAGGCCGAGCTCATCGCGCGCATGCGCGCCGAGGGCGTCATGCGTCATGAGCTGGTCGGCGACCTGCAGGGCCAGATCGGTATCCAGCCCGCGTGCCACATAGATCCGCTGCAGCTCCTCGCGCTCGCTCTCCCATTGCGTGGCCAGTTCCGCGCGCTCGCGCGCCAGATCGGCCTGCTCCGTGTCCGCTTGCGAACTCACCGAGACATACTCGCCTGCCGCCATGGACATGGCGCCGGCTACCAGTCCGGCGATACCGGCAACAGCCACCTCCGCGCGGCCGCCGCCCGCCGCAGCAACACCCAGGATGAGGCTGGCGGTGGAGACAATGCCATCATTGGCGCCGAGAACTGCGGCGCGCAGCCAGCCGATCCGTTCCGAACGGTGCAATTCATCGTGTCGCATCAGATTCCGTTCCTCCCGTTCATGATACCTGCGCCCCGTGCAAAGAAAAATCCCCGTCACAGCCATTAAATTCGTTGGTTAATATCGGAAAATAAACTAACTTTTCCTTGAAAAAAATCACGCAA
>Ga0116171_10000071_pt1 | contig 97416 bp, 95 predicted proteins | sample AD_JPNHW2_MetaG_FD_89798 | JGI IMG/M metagenome (GOLD analysis project Ga0116171, IMG submission 89798) | Active sludge microbial communities of municipal wastewater-treating anaerobic digesters from Japan - AD_JPNHW2_MetaG | ecosystem: Engineered > Bioreactor > Anaerobic > Digestate | place...
GGTTATGGGTTAAAGAACGAGGACGCCTCGAAACCTTTATTGTAACCAATAAAGAGAGATCTCGTTCAGGGAAGCTTGACACTTTAGCATATCATCTCGGATTTTCGCACGACATCTTCAATAGAATCCCTCGCGATGGCGGCATTCACGGGTTCACACCCATACATAAACCTTAAAAACGCTTTTCTGGCGATCCGCCTGTTCGGAATGTTCGAGCACTTGAGAAAAATACCCGCAAAAGATAAAAATATTTTACGCTTCAGCGAAGTATCAAACGCCTGGAGATCGAAAATAACAGGATATTTTTCTAAAGCGCGCAGAACTTCCGAACAGGCGAGACGGGAATATTATGTGAGGGATTGTTCCGCAGGCGCCAAAATTGTCAGAAAATTCTCCGAAAGAGGAAATCGTCTGAACGACAGAACTTCTTGTTTCGCCAAGCAACACGGAGCCTTTACTGTTTTTTTCGTTGCGAGGAGTTTCTTTTACGCAGATTGGGCATAATTGTTCGAATTGGTATAATATCGCTAAGCCGTATTGTTGTTTTACAATTATTATGATATTCTTTGACTTGAGGTGGGGATCATATGGCAAAAAGGTGGATCGCGATCATAGGTGTGTGTGTTTTGCTGACACAGGCTTTTTATGCGGGCGCGGAAGATGAAGCGTCTCTTAAAGGCCGTTACGAGGTCAAAAATCTTAAAGTAAAAGGTTACTACATGAATGAGCAGGGAGAACTTACCCGTTGGGTGGATGACGAACTTCTAAAGATCGATACGGCTACCGGACGTGTATGGAAATGGGTGAGTGAAAGAAGCCGTGACAAAAAAGAGATGAAAGAATATTGGGAAGAACTTATATCCGATACGACCCCGATGCCGGAAAGCGGACGTTAAAAAAAGGAGAAAAGATGATAAGAGCTTTTATTATGTGCGTGGCTATGATATTTGCATCCGGTATATTTATCCTGACTGCCGATTGCAAAACCACAATGACCGCAAAGGGTAAAACGCAGCCCGCCGAAAATGTCACCCCGGGTATAAAACCGCTTAAGATGGAGGATCTTAAAAAAGAGCATACATATCTTACGGTAAAAGGCGAATGGGCTGCTTTGACAAAAGAGTATATGGAGAGTTTTTTAAAGAAAAAGAACGATCCAAAGGCCGTGGACGCGGATTTTAGATCTGGACGTGCATTAAAACTCAAAGAAAATATCGAGGTAAAGGTTGAAAAAATGGATGCGCCGCTCGGATTGATCGAAATAAAGCCTGTAGGTAAAAATTTCACGCTGTGGACCACTCCGGCGGGAATAAGAAAGAAATAAAGAACGGGACGATTGAAGATAATATTTTTGACATCCAGTTTTTTTTGTGTGGTTTTAGCAGCCTCCGTGTGGTCGGGAGCGCAGGAAAGCGCGGACCCATCCGGGCGTGAGAATGTTTTTTCTTCCAGTGTGTCCGGAGCGGTGGATGGAGCGTATACTTCAGTATCTTCCGTGGCCGCAAACGATAATTATCAACAGCCTGAGTTGAAACCGGATACATATGTGCCCGAAACCTTGAAAGATGCCGGATCCGTGATGACATCCGATTCGAAATTCCCCGAAATCAAACCTGGAGAAAAAAATGAACCTAACCCCGGGGATTTTTCAGCCTTAGCGCAGGAAAGTGCTGTTTCCGGAAGAAATATCCAGGATGAAAAAAAAGAAGCCAACGTCGAAACGGCTACGTCCCCGGAAACGGAACAGCCGAAGATTATCGGAGAGCCTGACAGTGCTGGGACCGTGCTTTCATCGTCCGACAACGGTGGCGAAAAGAAAAAGAAGACTTTTAAACCCACAAAAAGATCCACTAAAGCCGCGGATTCAAGTATCCATACCGAAGAAGAGCTTGCGAAGAGTCTGTTTGCACAGAAAGAAAGTAGACTGAAAATAGGTGTGGACAATGTAAATTATGTGGACCCTGACTATAATAAAAAAGAGATAGAGACCGCGGTCGAGGGGACGGACGAAGCAAAAAAAGCGAACAAAGCTAAACTGCATCAGTTGTCGCCGAATGTTTTTGTCGAAAAAGATCAGATGCTGCCTGTGACCGTGGATAACGTTGATTATGTTAAACCCGACGTTGGGCCTAACGATTCAATGGTGGTTCGCAGTCAGTACGATAAAAGTTATCGGCCTGTTGTGGTAAAAGATAGTTTAGACGCTCCGCTCGGAGTCCCGTATAAGGGCGCTTCTTATACTACCGAGGAGAGCGCCAAGGATACGGTTAAATTCCAAACTTTGGGAACGCCTTATTCGATAAAAACCAGGAAGTTGAAAGAGGCGATCTCCGGGGGATATTGATTTAAGCTTGAGGTGGAGTGTGGAAGTTGGTATAGTAAAGTAAATGGAGTAGAAATTGGAGATTAGAAATTCGATGATACATGGAGGAAAAAATGATTGATTTTCACACACATACGATTTTGAGCGATGGGGATCTTTTGCCCAGTGAACTTGTGCGGAGGGCGCTTGTCAATGGGGTGAAGGCTATCGCCATAACCGATCATGTGGATCATTCTAATATTGAGACTGTTCTTAAAGGTATAGTAAAGGTGTCGAAAGAGCTGAATAAGTATTGGGATATATACGTGATGCCAGGCGTGGAGATCACGCATGTACCCCTTGAATCCTTTCCGGAACTTGTGAAGATCGCGCGTAGTAAGGGCGCTCTTGTTGTTGTGGCGCACGGTGAGTCTCCTGTGGAGCCTGTTATAAAAGGAACAAACAGGGCGGCCATAGAGGCCGGGATCGATATTCTTGCCCATCCGGGTGAGATCTCGGTAGAAGATGCCGCGCTTGCCGCTGAAAAGGGTGTGTACCTTGAAATAACCACAAGACGAGGGCATTGTACGACGAATAAACATGTCTGCGATACGGCTTTGATAGCCGGGGCCAAGCTTATTCTTGATACTGATGCACACTCGCCGGAAAACCTGCTTACGCAGGAACTCAGGAATAAAACACTATGTGATCTCACGCCTGATGAGACGCTCAGGAACACGATCATCAAGAACTCAGAAGAGCTTCTTGTCCATATCCGGAAACGTTCCAAAAAAACGAAATAATAGTGGGCTGCGAATTAGTGGACACGAAATGTTTTGAAAACACCACAATATTTTTTATCTTAACACGAAAAAAAATAATTATTTCCCGTTGACATTAAAACTCACCGTGCTATACTCTTGTAAAACGTTGACAAAAAAGTTTGTTCTGTGTCAGCGTGTTTTTATTTGCATGTACCGCTAAGATAGTTTCGATACTGGCGAAGAAAGGGGGGAGGAAATAGAGCCTATTTGCTGATGAGATGAACAAAAGTGCCGGAGACTATCGGATAAAAAGCGATACCTATAGAGGGAAGACAATTAAAACGAACAGCATAAATTGAAGTATAAATTACCTTACAGGAGGTAACGATGAAATTTTTGAAAATAATGCTGGCTATCGCGATGGTAATGTCGATATCGACAGTATCGTTCGCCGAAACCCAGACAGTAAAAGTATCAGGTGACATCAATTCCTACGCTTTCGCTAGGGATAATTACAATCTTAACCGTGACACAGCCGCGGCAGCTACGGGTGTTCCTACTGACAACAGTGGTTCTAACTCGACCAGCTGGCAGAGCTATGAGCTCACAACTACCGAAGTTCAGGTAGCTGCTGATTTGACGGACAATGTGTCAGGCGTTGTAAAACTTTTCAACCAGCGCATGTGGGGTTCGTCGTACGATAGTTCTGAAGTTAGCGGCCTTGGCATGAACAACTTACCGTTCAATGATCAGGTTTCGGAACGTACAGTAGCTAGTGACGATGCTTTCAATGTGAATGTGGAGCTTGCTTATGTTGAACTCAAAGAGTTCTTATATTCGCCGCTCACATTGAAGATCGGTCGTCAGGATCTTTGGTTTGGTAAAGGGTTCATCGTTGGTGCCAATATGCAGGATCCAGATGGCAGCTTGATACCGTATGAATACACGGTAGACAGAGGCTTTGACGCGATCCGCGCTACTTTGGACTACAATCCGTGGACTATCGACGGTATAGCCGCGAAGATAAACGAGAACGCGCAGTTGGCCGATGATGATACGAATCTTTTCGGTGTGAACGTTGGTTATGTTTTCGATGCTTACAACGCGGAAGCTGAAGCGTACTGGTTTATGAAGCAGCAGAGATTTACAGGTTCAGAAGCTACGGCGCTTGTGGCAGATGTACAGAATGGCGTAGATTCGAACGATGTTCATACGATCGGTATGCGCGGCAGTATGGATCCGATAGAAGACTGGACGCTTGCTCTTGAAGGTGCTTATCAGTTCGGTAATTATGTCGGTGTCGACGCGCAGAATGAAGATCGTGGGAGAAGCGCTTTTGCTATCGATGCCAGTGCCGAATGCCGTTGGTTGCAGAATAAGTTCGCATGGAAACCAGTTGGTAAATTAGAGTATATATTCTACTCGGGTGAAGAAAACCTTGGTTCCACTGGACTTACGTCTGCTAATGGTGAATATCACGGTTGGGATTCTATGTACAGAGGCAAATTTGACACGGCTATCCGTGAATACCAGAACGTATACTATGTGACAGCTATGTCCAGCTGCCCGTCGTCGACTAACCAGCACCAGGTATTGGTGTCCGGTTCGATCCAGCCGACTGACAGTTTGACATGCTCGGCTACATACGGTGTATTCTGGCTTCAGGAGAAGTACACTGAGGACCCAGTTGCCGGTGTTAACACAGATAAGAAGTTTGTCGGTCAGGAAGTCGACCTGAACACAGTTTGGGATTACACTGAAGACGTGTCTTTCGGTCTTCTTTGCGCTTGGTTTGTACCTGGCGATCATTTCTCAAGCGAAGCGGGTAACGACGTCGCTACCGATATCGTCGGTTCTGTGAAGCTTAGCTTCTAATGGTTCGAGGATAGAAAAATGGGTTAATAAGAGCCCGGTTTGCGAAAGCAAATCGGGCTCTTTATTTTTGGATAATTTTTAACGTATTGGAACAAAAGATCTCTGGGGGGCAGGGGACACCCTGCGATCCTCATGTTTATGTTGTTTGGCACAACATAAACATTGCGGTACTCGGGCATCCCCTGCCCCTTGTAGATTTCATTTGAAAGGTAAACGTTCTTAGAAAATGCCCCCAAAAGATTAGCCGGAAATTGGACAATTCAAAAAAACTGATATATACTTCAACAAAATTATTTTTTTATAGTAATTTTTCCAAAAAGGGGGGATGGGATGAAGTTGAAGAAGTATATTGCTATGATCACTGTGCTATGTTTTGTATTTTCAAATAGCGCGTTCGCTACTAATGGTACGCGCATGATCGGGTTCAGCGCGCGCGACAGCGGAATGGGCGGCGCGACGACGGCTTCCGTAGGAGATACTTCGTGTATGTTGAGGAACCCCGCAAATCTTGTGCGTGTAAAAAATCAGGTGAATCTTGAATATCTGAACATTTTACCGTATGCGACGATGCATACCGAGGGTGCGCTTTCAAATGCCGGGCTTCGTCAGGTGAGCAGAGTTGATTATATTCCGGCCGCTAACGGCGGAGTAAGTTATTATATCCCGGATATGTTTCCTTGTCCTATTTCGATCGGTATTGGCGCGTTTACGTTAGCCGGTCTTGGGGTCGCGTTTACCGAACCTCGTGTTAATACGGCAGCGCTTTTGGGCGCTCAGCTTGTTCAAAAGTATGACAGGATGTTCGTCGCAAATACTATTCGAACAACGCCGACGGTTTCTTTGGCATTGACAGATAAACTGTCTTTAGGGCTTACCGGGAACATTGATGTCGCTTCGGAAAAGACCGATCTCACAGCCGGTTCACAATTTGGATATCGGGAAACGTCCGGAAGCGGTAAATGGAGCCACGCGTACGGTGGAGGGTTTACTACCGGTATTTTATATCAGGCCACGGACATGGTGGCTTTAGGCGCAGGGTATGAAAGTCAGAGTTTCATGAGTTATTACGATGACTATAAGGACACGGGTGTTCATTACATCACTCAACCGCAGGTGGTTAATATGGGTATCTCAATTAAGCCCGTGAAACAATGGGAAGTGACGTTTGACACACGGTGGATAGATTGGCTTAGCGTGAAAGCCGCGGCGCGTGGGCCTGTGCAGGGCGGATTTGGTTGGAAGGATCAGTGGGTATTAGCTACGGGTACAGAATATACCTTTAATGATAAGTTTAAGGTCCGGGCTGGTTATAATTACGCGAAAAGCCAGATCAATGAAGACGTTGTTTTCGCGAACGCTTTGTTGGGACTTATAATGGAGCATCATCTGACCACGGGTTTTTCTTACAAGATACTTGAAAATCTGTCGTTTGATTTTGCCTGGGAACATCATTTTAGGAATACGATGGCGGACAACGGCAAAGGTGATCAGTATAGTCAGTTGGGTGAAGGCACAAAAATAAGTACCAGTGCGGATATCATTGGAGTTGGTTTGACGTATTATTATTGATAGGTATGTGATATAAAATAAAAAGGGCAGGTCTTTGACCTGCCCTTTTTATTTTTTCTGAAAGAAATATCTACGCTGCTTTTTTGATCTTGCCCGCTTTAAGGCATTTTGTGCAGACCTTGATCCTCTTGGATTTGCCGTTTATTAAAGCTTTGACTGACTGAAGGTTCGGCATAAAGCGACGGAGAGTTTTACCGGTTATTCTCTGACCGACACCGCCCATACTTTTTGCCATACCGCGCCGCGCATAAGATCTGCCGCTGACCTGTTTTTTACCACAAATAAAACACACTCTTGCCATATATGACCCTTTCTCTTATAATTGTAACTATCGTAAAAACTTTATTTTAGGTAAATTCATAAGATGCATTTTTCTCGTAACAGGACGAGATGATAGCATAACTATAACCAATATGCAAGAAAAAAACACGACAGTTATACCTATTCGCTACATAAAGGGGGTAGGGCCTAAAAAGGCCTTACTTTTCAATAAACTGGGGGTCGAAAACGTTCAAGACCTTTTTTATTATTTGCCTAGGCGCTATGAAGACAGGACAAAGCTTGTCAGTATAAGCGATGTTCAGGTAGGTGAGGAGCAGGGCGTCGTCGGGAAAATAACAAAAAAGAACGTTTTTAGGGCAAAGACCGGTACGGGAATATTTAGCATGACGGTTTCAGACGGTGAACGATCGATTGAAGCCGTTTGGTACAATATGCCGTTCATGAATAAGAATTTTAACGTTGGGGATACGATCCTACTATACGGCAAAGTGGAGTTGCATAGCAAACTTCAGATCACGCATCCTGTATATGAGTTGATCGGACCGGATGGGATACGGGATTCACTAGAGATAGGTAGGATAGTTCCGATATATTCGCTTACACAGGATCTTTCGCAGAAATATATGCATAGGACAGTGAACGGGGCGATACGCGAATTCGCCGCCGAGACCGTGGATTGTATCCCTACCTATGTGAGGGCAAGGTACAGTTTGGCCGATCTCAAATTTGCGGTCGAAAACATACATTTTCCGTATTCGTTCGAGAATCTAGAGAAGGCCTATAAACGTTTCATGTTCGAGGAGTTTTTTGTCCTGCAGATAATTATGGCTTTAAGAAGGTTGGAGCGTGCCGGTAACGGTATAAAACACGAAGTACATGCTGGGCTTATGTCCGAATACGAAAAACTTTTTCCGTTTGAATTCACCCCATGCCAAAAAAAATGTATAAGCGATATCGAAAAAGACATGTCGAGTGAAAAACCGATGTACCGCCTTATTCAGGGAGACGTTGGGAGCGGTAAAACCGTGGTCGCGATGTATGCGCTGCTTCTTTCGGCGAAGAACGGCTATCAGTCGGTGATGATGGCTCCGACCGAGATCCTTGCCAGGCAGCATTACATAACGGTCAGTCAGGCGTTCATGCCGCTTGGATTGAATGTACGGCTTCTTATCGGTGGGATGGATGAAAAAGAAAGGAACGGAATTTTGTTTGATCTGAAAAACGGTGAGATAGACATAGTTATCGGTACTCATTCGGTATTTCAGAAAGATATTGAATACAAAAATCTGGGGCTTGCGATCATAGATGAGCAGCATAAATTCGGTGTTGAACAGAGAAAATCGCTCCGAGAAAAGAATGTGAAAGCCGATACTTTGGTCATGACGGCGACGCCTATTCCGCGGAGCCTCGCTATGACCGTTTACGGCGATATGGATATATCGATACTGAAAGGAAAACCCGACAACAGACGGCCGGTTGTGACATATTGGGTGGACGAAACTCGCAGGGAGCCGGTTTATGCTTTTCTGCGCGCGGAAGTAAAAAAGGGGCGGCAGGCATATGTTGTGTGTCACAGGATAAAAAAAGAGGATGGGGATATATTTTCGGCAGAAGGGATGTATGAATATCTACGTGGAGAGATATTCAAAGATCTTAGAACTGCATTGCTGCATGGGCAGATGGCGGCCGATGAAAAAGATAAAGTAATGAAAGATTTCAGGGATAAAAAATATGATATACTTGTGGCCACTACGGTCGTGGAAGTAGGTGTGGATGTGCCGAACGCGACGATAATGCTTATAGAGGATGCCGGTAAATACGGGCTTGCGCAGTTACATCAGTTAAGGGGTAGGATAGGCCGGGGAGAACATACTTCGTATTGCATACTTTTCGGCGATGCGGAGACAGATGCCTCAAATGATCGTCTCGAGGCGATAACCGCCACTGATGACGGTTTTGCCATCGCGGAGAAAGATCTGGATCTCAGGGGGCCCGGCGAGTTTTTCGGGACCAGGCAGAGTGGTTTGCCTGAACTTAAATTCAGCAACGTGCTTAAGGATTACAAGATCATGGAAGATGCGCGGCAGGAGGCGTTCGCGCTGGTTTCTGCGGATCCGCACCTTGCGGACGGAAGACATGCCGGTTTAAGGACAAGTATCAATGAGAGATTTCGCGGTAAGGTGAGAATTTAATGAAGAAAAAACATGAAGAATATACGATGCGCATCGTGGCCGGCGAGTTCCGTGGCAGAAAGATCGCCCATCCCGCTGTCAGCGTTGTGCGGCCGACTAAGGATCGTGTGAGGGAAGCCGTGTTTAATATGATGGCCGAATTTATCCCGGGAGCGAGTGTTCTTGATCTTTTTGCCGGGAGCGGTGCTTACGGGATAGAGGCAGTTTCCCGCGGGGCAGGGAAAACGGTGTTTGTGGATTCAAACAGTGTATGTGCAGGTACGATAAAGTCCAATTTGAAGCAACTGTCTATAAATGAAAGAGTTAGTGTGATACAGTGTGATGCGGAGTCTGTTTTGGCAAAGATGAAGGACTCTAATGAGCGATTTGATGTCGTTTTTGCGGATCCGCCGTATGGGCTGGGGCTGGCCAGAAAAACCTTGATTAGTATAAATCGGTATGATATATTAAGCCAGCCCGGATTTTTGGTTCTGGAGCATTGCGAGGATGAGATGGTTCCGGAATGCGAGGGTGGCATTTCCTTATTTAAACAAAAGAAATATAAAGACATAATTATAAGTATTTATAGAAGGCAATGAATAGAATCGCGGTATATCCAGGCACGTTTGATCCTGTGACCTTCGGTCATTTGGATATCATTAAAAGAGCCTCTCTTTTATTTGATAAGGTATATGTGGCGGTTGCCCACAGCACGATCAAATCCCCGATGTTTTCTGTCCAGGAAAGAAAGGTTATGCTGGAAGAAGCGGTGCGGGGTTATAAGAACGTGGAAGTAGAGGATTTTAAAGGTCTTGTAGTGGATTATGCGGTCAAGAGATCGGCCAAGGCCATGATCCGCGGGATAAGGATGATATCTGATTTTGAATATGAGTTTCAGATGGCGCTTACGAACAGAAAAATGAACACACATATTGAAACGATTTTTATGATGCCGAACGAGTCGTATTCGTATCTTTCCAGCAAGCTGATAAAAGAGATAGCCTCGATGGGGGCTGATGTCTCAGCGTTTGTTCCGGCTCTGGTTCAGAAAAGATTGAAAGGAAAATATAAAAATGAGTAGAATATTCGAACTAAGGGAAAAGGCCAAAAAGCAGAGAAAACGCATCATACTGCCGGAAGGCGAGGATCTCAGGGTGGTAAAAGCCGCTGAATTAATAACGAAAGAAAAAATAGCGGATGTTATCCTGATGGGAAAGAAAAACGATGTGATGAAACTAGCCGGCGATAATGGTGTTTCTTTAGCGGGAGTGACGATCCTTGACCCGTCGACGGATGAGAAACGTAAAGAGGTTTTTAACGCTTATTATGAAAAAAGAAAACACAAAGGGATCTCGCCGGAAGAAGCCGAAAAACTTTTAAGCGAGAATTTTGTTTATTACGGAGCTATGATAACCGCGATGGGACTTGCAGATGGTTATGTTTCAGGTGCCAGCCATACTACAGGCGATATCGCAAGGGCTTCTATACACTGTCTTCAGATAGATAAAGAAGTAGGGACTGTATCAAGTTCGTTCATAATGGAATTGGAGAATTGCCCCTTTGGTGAGAAGGGGCTTTTTATTTTCGGGGACTGCGCTATAATGCCGGATCCATCCGCTAAGCAGCTCGCGGGTATCGCGATAGGTTCCAGCGACATGTTCCGAAAATTGTTCGGCGTCGAGCCGCGCGTAGCGATGCTCAGTTATTCGACTAAAGGCAGCGCCGAAGGCGATTCTATAAACAAGGTGAGGGAAGCGCTGGCAAAGGTGAAAGAGAGAAAGCCGTCGCTTATGATAGACGGAGAGCTTCAGATAGACGCGGCGCTTGTGCCGGAAGTGGCTGCGATAAAAAGTAAAGGAAGTAATGTCGCAGGTAGGGCGAACGTTTTGATATTTCCGAATCTGGATTCGGGGAATATTTCATATAAACTTACGCAGAGGCTTGGCAACGCCAGGGCTGTAGGCCCGATATTACAGGGTCTGGATAAACCGTGCAGTGATCTTTCGCGCGGTTGCAGCGTGGAAGATGTGATGGACGCGGTGGCCGTGGTGTCTGTGCTGGCGCAAAAATAAAATTATTTTGAGATAAGGAAAATTAATGCTGATACTGGTGATAAATTGCGGGTCGTCTTCGGCGAAATACAACCTTTTCAATATCGACAATGAGGAAACGTTGTGTAAAGGTGTGGTTGAGAGGATAGGAGAGGATTATTCCACTTTGGTGTATGAAGTGCCCGGGAAAGAAAAGTACGTCAATAATTTTAAATGCAAGGATCATCACGAAGCGGTAAAAACGATCAGAGACGTTCTGGTTGATTCGAAAAAAGGCGTTCTTAAAGATCTGTCCGAGGTATGCGGGGTAGGGCATCGGATAGTTCACGGCGGAAAATATACGGAAAGCGTTCTTGTGGATAAGACCGTAGTGAATTATCTCGAGGAAATTATAGATCTTGCGCCTTTGCATAACCGCGGCGCGGTACAGGGAATACGCGGTTGTCTGGATTATTTTAAAGACGCTATCCCGGTTACGGTGTTTGACACGGCCTTTCATCATTCAATGCCGGAATATGCCTCGACGTATGGGATCCCGTACGAATACTTAAAAAAATACGCGATCAAGAAATATGGTTTTCACGGAACGAGTCATAGATATGTTTCGGCAAAAGCCGCCGAACTTTTGAACAGACCTCTGTCCGAACTTAAACTTATAACGGCACATCTTGGGAACGGATGCAGCGTAGCTGCGGTATCCGGCGGGAAATGCCTTGATACTTCAATGGGATTTACGCCGCTTGAAGGTTTGATAATGGGGACGAGATGCGGGGATATAGATCCGACTGTCATGTCGTTTCTGGTTCAGCATGAGAAACTTACAGCCGAAGAAGTGAACAACATGTTCAACAAGAAAAGCGGACTTCTTGGTATTTCGGGATTAAGCAATGATATGCGAGATATTTTGGCCGCTGTCGCGAAAGGGCATAAACGGGCAAAACTTGCATATGATATGTTCGTTTACCGTCTGAGGAAATATATCGGTGCATATGCTGCCGTACTTGGTAACGTAGACGCGGTGGTGTTCACAGCCGGTATAGGCGAGAATGTTCCGCAGATAAAGAATGAGATAATGGCGCAATTACGTCCTTTGCTCGGTAATCGGACGGAATTTTTGACTGTTCATACGAACGAGGAACTTTTGATAGCCAGAGATACATACAAACTTATTGCGGATAAGTGTAAGGATAAAAATAACAAAAAAAACAGCAAGCGAGGTAAAAAATGCCAAAAGTAAAACATAGACATTCAAAGATGAGAGGGCGCAAGAGGCGCACACATTATAAAGCTGTGGCCCCGGCTCTCTCTAAATGCCCGCAGTGCGGAAAATCAAAAAGGCCGCACCGTATATGTCCGTATTGCGGATATTACAAAGGCACTAAGATTATGCATGTCGAGACACTGGCGGAACGCAAAGAAAAACGCGAACAAAAACGTAAAAAATCTGAATAAGCACAGTTGTTTTTGTGTGTCGGGTATCGTTCTGTTCAAACAGGCAAGCGAGGTCTTAAATGAAGATAGTAGTCGATGCTATGGGCGGAGATAAAGCGCCGGGTGTGATAATCAAAGGTGCCATTATGGCGGCACGCGAATATGATTACCATCTTATACTTGTAGGCCAGGAAAAAGCGATAAAGGATGTATTGCGTCAGGAAGACTATCCTGAAGACAGGATAAGTATCTGTCATGCTTCGGATGCTATCGGTATGGAAGAGCCTGCTGCGGTGTCTGTAAGAAAAAAAAGAGATTCGTCTATAGTCAGGGGTATAGATCTTCTGAAGAAAGGCGAAGCCGATGCGTTTGTAAGTGCGGGTAATACTGGTGCCGTGGTTTGTGCGGCTACCCTGAGTCTACGGTTATTACAGGGTGTGGATAGACCTGGTATAGCTGTTATTTTCCCGACGCTCGGTGAACCGTGCATGGTCCTGGATGTTGGCGCCAACATAGATCCGAAGCCGATACATCTGCTTCAGTACGGTATAATGGGTGACGCGTATTCAAAATACATTCTTGGTAAAACTAATCCCCGTGTAGGTCTTCTTAATATCGGAGAGGAGTCCACAAAGGGAACGGATTTTCAGAAAGAAGCGCATCTTCTTCTCAGTGAGAGCAAGCTTAACTTTATCGGGAATATTGAGCCGAAAGAAATATACAAAGGTGGAGCCGATATTGTTGTGTGTGATGGATTTGTTGGTAATGTTTTTTTAAAAGTTACGGAAGGGTTCGCTTATGCGGCGACGGAACTGATGAAGAAAGAACTAAGTGAAAGTAGTGTGCTGACTAAATTAGGAGCGCTTCTGACGCTTCCGGCTTTTAAGGCCATCAAAAAGAAGATCGACGCTACGGAATACGGCGGAGCCCCTCTTTTCGGTATTGACGGCCGGGTTATAATCTCTCACGGGGCTTCTAACGATATCGCAATAAAGAACGCCGTCAGGGTTGCCGGGGAATATGTGAATCATAACGTTAATGTGCACATATTAGAGGAATTAGAAAGCTATTGATTCCGGAAATCAGGTCAAAATGGACCAAACAGGAAAAATAAGGACCGGTATATTGGGTGTGGGAAAATATATACCGGAGAGGATTCTTACCAACGCCGATCTTGAGAAGATGGTTGATACATCCGACGAGTGGATAACCACGCGTACCGGGATGAAAACCCGGCATATCGCCGCAAAGGATGAAGCTGCGAGTGATATGGCCGTGAAAGCGGCCGAGAGAGCGCTTAAAAGTGCCGGACTTAAAGCCGAAGATATCGGTCTTATAATCGTTCCCACGATCACACCGGATATGTTTTTCCCTTCTACAGCGTGCCAGTTACAGAATAAACTTGGGATCACCAATGTTCCAGCTTTTGATATAAGCGTAGCGTGTTCCGGTTTCGTTTACGGTATCGCGATAGCCGATCAGTTCATAAAGAGCGGACAGTATAAATACGCGCTTGTTGTCGCGGCTGAAAAACTTTCTTGTGTGACAGACTGGACAGACCGTTCGACATGTGTTCTTTTTGGTGACGGATCTGGCGCTGTTGTTCTTGGTCCGGTCGAAAAAGGCGGGATACTTAACGCGCATTTAGGTGCGGACGGAAGTAAAGGCGGTTTGCTTCAACTTCCGGCCGGTGGGTCGAAACTTCCGGCTTCAAAAGAAACTGTCGAGAATAAACTTCATACGATAAAAATGGAAGGTAATATTCTTTTCAAATACGCTGTGAAAATAATGGCCGACGCGGCGAAAGCCGTTACGGAGCCGTTGGGATTAACTGGCGACGACATAAATCTTATTATTCCGCATCAAGCAAACATCAGGATATTGAATGCGTTCGCGAAAAAGATGGGGGTCGATCCGGAGAAAAAGGTGTATCTGAACATCGAGAAATACGGGAACATGTCCGCCGCATCAAGTGCTGTAGCTCTTGTTGAGGCGGTTGAAGAAGGTAGGATAAAAAGGGGCGATAAAATACTTATGGTCGCGTTTGGCGGCGGACTGACATGGGGGGCATTGGTGATAGAATGGTAACTCTTGATGAATCCAAAAAATTAGGTTTTATATTTCCGGGGCAGGGTGCTCAGGAAATCGGCATGGGGAAGGAATTATATGCGATGAGCCCCGCTGCAAGATGGGTATATGATAAAGCGTGTGAAGTCCTCGGAAAAGATATAAAGAAACTTTGTTTTGAAGGCCCCGAAGAAGAGCTGACCACTACAGTTAATAGCCAGCCCGCGATATTCGTGACAAGCATCGCGACGCTGAATGTTCTTGTCGAAAAAATGAAGGGTATGCCGGTAGGAGTGGAAGGAAGGGAAATCTTTTCGGTGGATGATATAAAAGCTATCGGCCGTGTAGCAATGGGAATGAGTTTAGGCGAACCGACTTCCCTTGTGGCTTCCTGCGCGATAAGTTTTGAGGACGGACTCAGGTTTGTCCAAAAAAGAGGTCTTTTTATGGATGAGGCCGCCCAGAAACAGCCGGGTAAAATGGCGTCGATACTTGGTCTTGACCTAAAAAAAATCGAGGAGATATGCATCGGTGTCGGATGCCAGGTGGCTAACCTGAACGCGCCGGGTCAGGTAGTAATATCGGGATATGCCGAGAGGGTCGAGCTTGCGGCGGATCTTGCGAAGAACGCGGGCGCGAAACGTGCGATAGTACTGAACGTAAGCGGCGCATTTCATTCCGAACTTATGCTTCCGGCAAAAGAGAAATTGAAGGAAGTACTTTCCGGAATAACGATCAGTGAACCCGTGATTGATTTTATAAGTAATCTTGATGCCGAAGTGACTCGTGATCCGGAAAAGATCAGGACAAACCTGGCTAACCAGCTGGATAACCGTACTCTTTGGGAAAATTCTTTTAGGAACGCGATTGCAAAAGGTGTGACGGGATATGTTGAAATCGGACCGGGAAGTGTTCTTAAAGGCCTGGCGCGCAAGATCGACGACAAGGCCAGTGTGACTTCACTGCATACCACGGCCGAGATCGATGCGTTCATACAGTCGATAAAGTAATTTTGCGTTAGGGAACAGATGCCCAGAAAAGAAACTATATTTTCCGCTCTATTTATTTTTGCCACGATCTTTGCTGTATATGGCGGAAGTCTCAGTTCAGGGTTCATATGGGACGACCAGTTTCTTGTGATTGAAAATCCGCTTGTAAGGGCACCACTCTGGTCTTTCCAGATATTCAAACAGGATATAATAAATTCCGGTTTTAACTACACGATCTATTACCGTCCGATGCAGATCTTGAGTTACGCGGTGGATTACAGAATATGGGGAATGTCCCCGTTTGGTTTTCATTTTACTAATATTTTTATACACTTTCTGAACGCATTATTGGTATTTATTCTCATCAGGTTGCTGATATCTAATATCCCAGTGTCTTTTTGCGCCACGCTTTTATTCGCGGTGCATCCGGCGCATGCCGGGGCCGTATCGTATGTGTCCGGCAGGGCGGATCTTTTAGCGCTTTTCTTTTTGCTCATATCTATGATTTGTTTCACCAAATATAAAATCACGGATAAAGTGCCATATTTGGCCGGAACTCTGGCGGCTTTTCTGTTCGCGATGCTTAGCAAAGAGATGGCCGTTATGGTCCCATTTTTGCTTGTGGCGATGGATGCTGTTTTGTTGGGGAGGATCCGCAAATTTAAATTTCAGGATCATATCCCGGTTTTTTTGTTTTTGGCTGTCTATAGTGTTTTTCACCAGTTTTTTTTCAAAGGCCGCTATCATGAAATGTTCAGCGCAAGGGATATAGCGGCTAGTTTTGTCAGTTTTGGAAAAATGATCATAGATTTTGTCACTGTCGCGGTATGCCCGATCGGTCTTCACATGAGGCAGGGAGGGCTTCCTGTCTGGATGACAGCATTTTTTATGATAGTGATGGCAATAATGACGGTGGCACTGTTTTATCTGAAAAAAGACAGGCGGGAGTTATTCTTCTCTACGGTTTTTTTTATGATCGCTATCGCTCCGATGTTTTTTGTGGTTAGATATTTCAAGGTTTATGCTGAACATTGGATGTATACGGCAAGTATCGGAATATTTCTTTTCGTGTCGATAGTGATCGGGCGGCTTTTTTTAGCAGGGAAGGAGGCTAAAATAATTTCTTCGGCAGTATTGCTTGGGATGGTCTTTTTTTATTCGTCGGTTACAATGACACAGACCCGTTATTGGGCGACGGATCGTGCGCTGAGCGAAAGGGTATTGTCTTTTTCGGATAAAGATGCCAGTGCACAGTATTATGAGGCTTTTTCGTACATGAAAGACAAAAAATACGAAGAATCGCTGAACGTCATGGATAGACATATGGCGGACAACAAAAAAGATCCGCGGGCGTGGTATATAAAAGGCAGATTCGAATTGACGGCTGGAAAAGCGGAAGATGCACGGAAGGATTTTGAAGAAGCAGTTAAGGTAAACCCGGTGTTCGACGACGCACATTTCGGGCTGGCTCTTGTTTATCTCGGTCGGGGAGAGAAAGAGGCTGGTGTTGCTGCTCTCAATAAGGTCCTGTCGATCAATCCTCGCTATATACAGGCGCATATTCTGCTGACTACGATATATTCCGAAACAGGCGCGAATGATAAAGCGCTTATATTCGCTCGCCGCGCGTATGAGATCGATCCTTACAATTATGAAGTGTTGGTGAACTTGGGTACAGCGTATGTTGTATCCGGTGAGGTTCAGAAAGGCGCACGTCTATTTCTTGAAGCATCCGAGCTCTATCCGGAAAGACCTGCGCCCTGGTATAACCTGGCATACTTATTTGATAAAAGCGGGGATAATGTGTCGGCGGAGCAGTATCTGGAGAAAGCGTTAAAAGCACAGTCTGATTACAAACCGGCGCTTCAACTTCTTATCGACAGACGTAAAAGACATTCCGACAGGTGAAATTTATCCGTGTTGAAAAAAATTGTATTAGCATATGAAGAGCGCCATTTTTTATCTTTAACTAAGCCTGCCCCTTTTCTTGACTTTGGATATTTCGTGTGCTAATCTTTGAAACAAATAAAAAGTATATATATACAAGTAATTAAATATACGATTATTTTCTAGGATTACCATAATAAAGGCGGAAACCGCGGGAAACATGTTCAAATTTGGGAAAAAAGTCAGGGAAAGCGTGGGGCTCGACATCGGGAGCCATTCGGTCAAGGTTGTTTCCATTATTAAAGATGCTGATAAAAGAATACTTTCCGCATACAATATTAAAAAAATACAGCAGGAAGACGGTAAGGCCGTAAAGATCGGCAAGGTCATAAAAGAGACCCTCGAAGAAGTAGATATAAAACCCTCTCAAGTGAATTTATCAATATCCGGCGCCAACGTTATTGTTCGTTTTATCACGATGCCTGTTATGAGCAAGGAGCATCTGGAGAACGCGATGGTGTTCGAAGCTGAGAAATATATTCCTTTTAATGTGAACGAAGTGATAATGGATTTTCATATACTCGGTTCTCCGGAAAAAGGCCAGATGAACGTGCTTTTAGCCGCGGCAAAAAAAGACTATGTGCAATCACAGATAGAACTGATGGAGAAACTGGGTATAGGCATAAATGTCATCGATGTTAATGCTTTCGCGGTGTTCAACGCATATGCGGCATTTAATCCGATCAGCGATGAGAAAGGTACCGCCTTTGTGGATTTTGGGTATACACAGACGAATGTTCTCGTGACGACTGGAGTGATCCCGCGTTTTATGAGGTTGATACAGATAGGCGGTAAAGATATCTACGCGGCGCTTGCGGAAGATGCCCGTATATCTGCGGACGAGGCGGAAAAAAAGATCTTCGAACTATTCGGAAAAGAAGGCGGAAACGATGTCGTCAGCTATCCGGCGCTTACTTCGGTTATGGACGAACTTTCCAAGGAGATACAGCTTTCGTACGGATATTTCGAGAATAAACAGGCAAAACCTGTGGGGAATACGTACTATTCGGGCGGGATGGCATATCAGCCCGGAGTAGTAAGCTATTGCGAAAAAAAACTGGGGATCCAGATGACCTCGTGGAATCCTATGAAAAGTTTCGTGCTAGCTGAAAGTCTGTCGAAAGAGGCGGTCGACACGATCGGTTCGCAATTTGCAGTGCCTGTAGGACTGGCACTCAGGGATTGAAACAAAATGATAGAATTAAATTTATTGCCTAAAGAGCTTAGAAAACAAAAGCAGAAAACCTTGCCGGATCTGCCGGTGTTTTTTATATCCATATGTGTTCTTGTTACGGTTATCGCTGTGCATATTCTGCTGGTTGTGGTATGGGCCGGAGGAAAACACAGGTGTTCCGTGCTTGAGAAGGAATGGAACGACATTCAGCCGAACCGTATGGTTGTGGATAAAATTGGCGAGCAGATAAAAGAGATAGAAAAAAAGATCGCGGCGACCAAAGAACTGTCATCTTCCGGTATCGACTGGGTCGAGATACTGGACGGGCTTAATCAGGCGATGATCCCGAATGTATGGCTTTCAGGATTTACGCCGGTTTTGTCCGGGGCTAAAGATAAAAAATCCGCTAAAAAGACCGGCATGGTGACGCTTGAACTTACCGGGTATGCCGTTGGGAAAAGTGAAGCTACGTCCGTTGTCGGTAAATTCATCGATAGCCTTAAGAAAAAAGAGGGGTTTATTAAATATTTCGATGAGGATATTGATCTTCAGGATATGCATAATCAGCTTTTTGAGACGGAAGAAGTGATGACATTTAAGCTGATATGTAAAGTCAAATCGGCGGCGGTAGATGAGCCGGGGAAGAATAATGGTAAACGTTGAACAGATAAAAGTGCTGTGGAAGGACAAGCTGATCCGCAAGTATATGCTTGGCGGGGTGGTGCTCTTTGTGGCGCTTTTCTATTTTTTATTTATTCTGATCCCGCAGTTCGCGGCGCTGGCCAAAGTGTCTTTTGATATAAATGAGATGACGAAAAAGATCAAGATAGTGAACGATAAAGCGAATAATATCGGCGCGTTGGAAAATAAGCTAAAACAGACAAAAGAACAGTATGAAAAAGAATCAAAATATTTTCCGGCACAAAAAGAGATTACAGGTCTTTTGGAAGGTTTTGCTGCCGTTGCCACAAAGTCAGAGGTGAAGATATTGAGTATTACACCGTATGATCTTAAACCGATAGATAAAAGCGGTGGAGAGATGAAATATTACAGGGAAATGCCGATTATGATAACCGCGAAAAGCGGATATCACCAGCTCGGTAATTTTATAAGTAATCTTGAGAACGAAAAGAGAATAATAAACATTGAAGACTTGCAGATAAAGTACGACGCGAGTTCGCCGCGAATGCATAATGTTGTAATAATGATGAAAACTTATGTTTCTATAGAAGATGAGGGGAAAAGTGAGAAACAAGGTAAAAAGTAAATGGTGTATGTGCGGTGTTTTTCTGGTTATTTTTTTTGCCGCCGCAATAGCGGACGCCGCTGTATATAACTCCCAAGGAAAAAGGGACCCGCTTGTGCCGCTTGTGGGGGCTGCGGCTCAGGGGGTAATTGAGGGGCTTGCTGGGGTTAATTCCATTGAGAATGTGAAACTTCAGGGTATTGTTACCGGTGCTACCGGAGAAAAAGCGGCTGTGATCAACGGGGAGATCATGTACGAAGGTGGCCGGATGGGTAACCTGAGCGTTGAGTCCATCGGTGAGAACGAAGTCGTCGTTAAATTTAACGATACAAAACATACATTAAAATTATACCAATGAGGTGGAGATGATGAAAAAGACAAAAAAGGGGATAGCATTAATAATGGCCGCGATGTTCGGTTTTTTCGGGGTGTCTTCCGATATCGTTTACGCCCAGGCCGATCTTACTCCGGCTCCCGTTGTGGCGCCGAAAGTGGAGGACGCGGCCGGCATGCCGAAGCCGGGGCACATAACTATCAACTTTAAAGAAGTTGATATCGTTACCGTATTGAATTATCTTTCCGAGGTGAGCGGGATAGACATCATCCCGTCTCCCGGCGTTAAAGGCACGGTCACGATGAGGCTTAGGGATAAACCGTGGGAAGTCGCGCTTGATATTGTTACAAGAAATTACGGTTTCGCATATTCGCGCGAAGGGGATATTATCAGGGTGATGCCGAAGAGTATGCTGAAAACTGAGGATTCCGTTACCGAGGTTATCCCGCTTAACCACATTGTGCAGGATATCTCTCTGATAAAATCAACGACATCTTCGAGTAGCGCGTCCGATGAGGAAGTAAAGGTCGAGAAAAAGGAGCAAACTATATCTCAGGTCATGGCGGCCGTAAATAATATTTTAGATAAAACCCGGAACGAAAGGGCTACTTTTATAGCGTCCGTGAACGCGATAGTTATTACGGCCATTCCCGCAAAGATAAACGAAGTAAGGGCTATGATAGAGCGCATTGACAAAAAACCTCCGCAGCTTCTTTTGGACGCGAAAGTCGTGGAGATTATTCTTGACGATACGGAACAGTTGGGTGTGGACTGGGACGCTGTTATTTCGGCTTCCGGGGCCAGAAGGCCTATCACGTTCCCGTTCACAAATTCAGGAGGTCTTGTATTCTTGCCGGACACGGCCAAGTTCGATAAATATTTGCCGTATGGTTCGACTTCCGGCGGGGTGCCGGATTTTCCATATGTTGATTTATCAACGATGGTTGATCCAACTGCCGCAGCTACGGCTGGTTCGGTTTTTTCATATGGGACACTTGATTTTACACAGTTCCAAGCGGTTCTAAGAATGGTAAGTTCAAGGGGGGATACTAATCTTCTATCCTGTCCGAGGGTAACGACATTGAACAATCAGAAGGCCACGATCAAGGTTGTACAAAAAGTTATGTTGCAAAAAACACAGGAGTCCATACAGACGGCCAATGTAGTTACTGTTGAGTTTGAAAAAGAAGCAGATGCCCGCGAAGTTGGTGTAAGGCTTACGGTCATTCCGCATGTTAATGACCAGGGCGATATTATGGTGAATTTGATCCCTGAAGTATCCAGTGATCTAACATTTACTACGCTCGCGGTCGGTGCCGCTACAAGTACGGTTGCGATGAAATATAACACGCGTGAAGCCAATACCCAGGTTCGAGTCAAAGATGGAGAAACTATATTCATCGGCGGTTTGATCAAAGATCAAGTGGTGAAGAGTACAAGCAAACTTCCGATATTGGGTGATATGTTTGGAGGTATTCCATGGTTCGGTAAATTATTCCAGTACGATTCGACGGAAGGGGACAAAACTGAGGTTGTGTTCTTCGTCACTGTGCATTTGGCAAAAGACGGGAAGGATACTATCACGAAATCGTACACGACCAAGCATTTCGATAGATACGGCCAGTATGGAAAGAGTAAATATGATTCCGTTAATCCTGAAATGGCTAAAAAACTTGAAAAGAAGGAGATAGAGGATCAAGAGGAACAGAAAGAAAAGGCCGAGGCGAACAGCAAAAAACAAACCGAGGTTATGACGGTGAAAAATAAATCCGGGAAGAATTTGAAGACAAGTTCTAAATTCACCGATCCGCTTGCGGATCCAGTTGTTAATGATGACGCAACGGATTCATCAGAGCCGTGGTTTGATTTTAGGAAGAATAAACAGTGAATATGGTTCAACCGGCGGAGAAATACCGTCTGAATTTTTACAAAAAAGGCGACATGGTGTATATTTCACACCTTGATCTTATGAGTCTTTTTAGAAGAGCTATAAGACGCGCCAGGTTACCGTTCGTGCTTACGCAGGGTTTTACGCCGCTTGTGCGTATAAGCATGCCTGTCGCGCTTAAGTTGGGTAAAGAAAGCGAAAAAGAGGAACTTACCGTATGGTTTTCTGAAAAGATAGATCCATGTGTTGTGATGGAAAAACTCAACAATCAATTGCCAGAGGGGATAAAGATTCTCGATATGGCTATCATAGGGTGATGATATATGATGCGAAAAAAGAAAGATAATGTGACACAAGAAGGAATTACCATACTTGTCAATTCAAGTCCGATAGAGACTCGTGTCGCGATACTTGAAAAAGGCAAGCTTATCGATTTTATCATGGAAAGAGAAAGCCTTGAAAGTTATGCCGGAAGTATTTATAAAGGCAAGGTGGATTCCATAGTCCCCGGGATCGAGGCGGCTTTTGTGAATATCGGTATGGAGAAGAACGGATTTATGCATGTAAGCGACGTGCTTGATAAAGGCTCCTTGTTGAGAGAGTATTTGGATGATGAAGAAGAACCGGCCTATCGTGCGCCGAAAAAGGGGCCGGCTCCAAGGATAGACAATCTTCTGCGCGTAGGACAGGAGATAATGGTTCAGGTTGTTAAAGAGGCGATAGGGACGAAGGGGCCCCGGCTTACAAGTTATATCAGCATACCGGGAAGGTACATAGTGCTTACGCCGCATGATCCGAATATAGGTATATCTCGCCGAATCAGGGAAAAAGAGGAACGCGACCGTATACGCAACATTATAAACAGTATGAAGTTCCCGGAAGGGACCGGCTGTATCGTTAGGACGATGGCCGAGCATAAGACGGATCAGGAACTTCTGGAAGAGATCAAATATCTTCTGAACCTTTGGGAAAGGATCAAAGAACGGAACGATAAGAATCCGGCACCCGTCACGGTATATGAAGAATATGGGGTCGTTCTTCGCATGATCAGAGACAAATTTACAGAAAATGTTTCAACTCTTATAGTTGATTCAAATGAAGAATATGATAAGATCATCAAATTTTTAAAATCGTTCCGGCCCGAACTGCGTGAAAAGGTTAAATATTACAACGCGAAGATCCCTTTGTTCCAGAAATATGATATCGAAAAACAGATCGACGCCATATTCAACAGGACGGTCCCTCTTAAAAGCGGAGGATATCTTATTATTGAGCAGACGGAAGGTGTTGTTGTAATAGATGTGAACAGTGGGAGATTTACAGGAAAAACGAATCTTGAGGATACGGCGCATCGTACGAATGTCGAGGCTGCCCGTGAAATACCCCGTCAGCTTGTGTTGCGCGACGTGGGGGGGATCGTTATTATTGATTTTATCGACATGGAACAAAAGAAACACCGGGATGATGTGTACAATATACTTCAGCAGGAACTCAAGAAAGATAAAGCGCGTATCAGCGTTGAGAATATTTCACAGTTCGGGATAGTCGAGATGACGCGTCAAAGAATGCGGAAAAGTCTCGAAAGCACATCCCATACGTTATGTCCTTATTGTAACGGTAAGGGTATGATAAAAAGCGTGGAGACGATCGGTATAGAAACTGTAAGGAGAATCGAGCGCATATTCGCTAACGCCGGTACAAAACATAAACATGTCACCGTTGTTGCACATCCTGATGTGGTGATAGCGCTGCTTTCGGATCAGGCTAAAATGCTAAGTGATATACAACGGAAACACAGATGTCGTATAGATCTCAAAGAAGATCATACTTTACATAGGGAAGAAGTGATCGTTAGCGAAGGGCGGCATTGAGCCATTGGCTTTATCTGACCGCATGTTCTATCTTAAAATCCGAACAATCCAATCCGGGTAGATTATCTAGATCAATAGAAGAAGTAGGGCAGAATAAAATTCTGTCCTACTTATTTTAGTGCTTGTGAACATTTTGATATCCATACATATATAGGAAGGATAAATAATGTTAATAGGAATATATATCAAAAGTAAGTTTTAGCTTGAAAAAGTCAGAATGTGCCTATTATGGCGTGTTAGTTTAATAACATGGCTCGAAAGATGGTTTTAGAGCATAACGTTAGATATACTTAAAATAGGGGTAGTTCTCTGCATTCATACTTATTAAAGTGACGGTAAAATATGGTCAGGATCGGGCTCGTAAAAGACGTGAAGGGATTGACTTTAGTCGAGGTGATAGTGGCTATCGCTCTTGTGGCACTTATTATCGCTTCGGTGGGGTCGGCTATCGTTCAGGCTTCAGTATTTTCAGCAAGCGTGGATATCGCATATACGGCCGCGTATCTGGCGCAGCGCAGGATAGACGTTCTTAAACGATTCGATTTTAATCAGCTGCATCCTGGCGCGGAAGAAACTGATGTTAGGGTAGATAGCGGCGGTAATGTTTCTAGCACGGGCGAGTATCTCAGAACGACCGAGGTCGTAACGGATTATAACAGTAACCCATATTTAATACAGGTCAAAGTCAGTATTAAACGTATAAAGATCAATGCCGATGGGACGATCATCGACCCTGTTGCTAAAACGGTTAAATTTTTAGGTAATCCTTTTGTAGTGGAAACATTATTTGTTGATCTAGATTAATTTTGGGAGATAACGATGTCTTTTAATATCGGGCGGATAAAAAATAAAAAGGGTTTTACTCTTACCGAGGTTATGTTCGCCGCGGTTATATCCGCCGTTGTCATTGGAGTTGTAGTGTCTACTTGGCTGTATACATATAAGACATGGAGTGTCCAAAGCGAGAAAACACATTTGCGGGTTGGGCTTATGGAAACGCTTGAAACTATAAAGAACGATATACGTTTATCCAGCCTTACGTATATGGCGTTCTATCCTTCGGCGACACAACCACATGTGGCGATAAGCCTGCCTACCGCGGAAAAGGATTCCGACGGTTTTTTTACAGTCGATAGCAACGGTGAGATAGTGTGGGATAACACCGTGATATATCATCTTTTTACGGAGACCGATAACACGGTTTCATTACGACGTACTGTTATCCCCCGTGATAATAGTTTAACCGAAGAAGAGAGGTATGATGAACTTTCCGACGTTGTAATAACGGGTGGGAGTGAAACGACAGGAAGTAATACTGAGATCCTTCTTGCCGGGGTGAGTACTTTTGAGGTCTCATCGTTGGCGCCTGTTATAGAATTTTATGCCGATTCAACCATAGCGCAAAGGGTAGGGAAGATCGTGTTCGGGTGGATAAAATTAAGTTCCGGAGAACATACTGTTAAATTTGAGGTTACGGGTAGGAATGATGATTCTACCGGCTATGATATCGGTCTGGACAAAATCATGATAGAACCTTCGGGAAGTGGCAGGGATATGGAGTATTACGCGTCTTCATATGCTCCGTCAGGGGCTTTGACCGTAAACGATGGGACGTGCTCGCGTGTGCATGGTTCGGTATGGACGAATTGCAATTATCTTTTATTATCCGCGGACACGATCGGATCATACCTTGAAATAAATGATGATTATGACCTCTGGCGTGAGTCAGCTTTTGAAACAGTAACATTGAATAATGCCAATAAGATCGATGAAGAGGTTATGGTCGCGTTAGATGCCCCGGAGGATGACGAACAGGGCGATACAATATGGGACGCTAATACCGAGGCTGGCGATTCTCAGCAGGAAGGGCGCGACGGTGTTTTCGAGACATTGGAATCCACGAGCGGGATCACGTCACTTACGATAAGGACCGTGGTAAGATCAAATAACATCGCTATGGCCACTTCATTAGCGAGCGGGGACTATGTTTTGGTGCGTACTAATTTCAAGGCGTCTACGTCAACACCCGTAACAATAAGCAGGGCGTATATTACGGCTCGTAACGGGACTTCGGGTTTTGACGGATTGGCCAACCAGGCACCGGCTTCATTGGCGGTAGAAGAATATCATAGACATCAACAGCTGTTTTTTTATGATTCAACATTGGGTGTCGTGAGCGAAGGAATAACCGTGCCGGCAGGGACCGAGGCCTGGAGTCTGTGGACGGCTTTTCCGGTAAGGAACACAAGTGATTATTTGATCAGTTTTTATATAGCCGATGCTACAGGATTGGTTTGCAAATATTGGGGTGGGGATGATACCACTATCAGGTCATATTATCTTGCCGGGGATTATCCTTACGCTGCTGGGATACCCGACTGGACGACAAGTGCATATGTTCCGGAAACGAACGTTCTGGGAAGTTATAACGTGTATATTTGCGCAAGCGTGGACTCATGGTTTGCTAAGGGGGAAGTGGAGTCTAATATCTTTGATACGACATTGGAGAACCCGTCATATGGGTCGATAAAATGGTCTGAAAGTCTCCCGACTGGAAAGATCACGGATGTGGTACTGAAAGCGCGATCTTCGGATGACGAGCAAATGACAGGAGCTACGGCATGGGATTCTATTACAGGGACCAGTGTGTCCGGAGATACTTTGTCGATCGGGACGGGAAGATATGTTCAGTTCAAAGGATATCTGTCGGCCGCGCCGTATTGGTACAACACCACTTCCGATCTTTCGTATAAAGACTATGTTACGGCCCAGGTGGCGTTAGACGCTTACCAGTTCCCTGCGACAGGAGACTTTATGCGTACTGCGTTGCCTGTTCCTAAACTGGACGATGTGGAAATAGATTGGCCCGGTAGCGAAAGAATATGCACAATAACTGGCTATATTGCCAGGAAAAATGATTATGGACAGGCTAAATTGACGATAGACGGTCAAGATCTTGTAAGGGTTTTGGGGGTTAAGGTGGGATTGACGGAAAATATACAGGGGAGAGAAATAGTCGAGCAAAATATCGTTGAAATGGAACCGAGAAATACAGGGAAGTAACTATGAAAATAAAACCGGTATCTACATGCGGCAATGAGCAAAAAGGGGTTGTTCTGGTCCTTGTAATGGCCTTTATGTCTTTAATGGTGCTTAGTTCGGTCTCACTTTCTCTTATGATACAGCGTGACGTAAAACTTATCGAGAGAATAAAGGATAAAGAACAAGCGCAGTATGTGGCCGAAGCTGGGATCAGTGAGGCGTTCGCCAGGGTAAAAGACAGCGGGTTCGCGTCTCATTCCAATTTTACGGGAAGCCTTGACACTGGTACTTATAGTGTCGCGTATACCACGGTAGGTTCCCGGTACTTGATAACTTCCACGGGAACAGTCGGAAATGTTTCGTCCACCGTTTCGGCGGAAATTGAGGACAAAACCCCGACAGCGTTATTGTGTTTTTCCGGAGCCGGTAATGATATAAAAATAAAATCGCTGGTTTCCATAGCTCTTATAAATGGGAATGTGCATGCGAATCATGATGTGAACCTTTATGCCACGTGGCTCACACTGTCTTATCTAAGAATTACGGGTAAAGTTTCCGCGACCAATATAGTTTTAGAGGGAACTAAGTATCACAGCGGGGGCAGTATTTTTACGGATCCTTTTGATGATCTTTGTGTTATCAATGGCGTGGCGAACGATGGAGCTACTGTGTACGAATATGCAACTAGAATCACTTTCCCGACATTTAATCTTGAGGAATATAAACGTTTAGCTCAGGAGTCGGGAGATTATTATAGTTCCAGCCAGACATTTACAAATAAGACTTTTACTCCGACAAGCGGTATCGTATATATCGACGGAGACGCCACATTTAAAGGTGTATGTACCATAAATGGCGGGATAATAGCGAATAATATTCTTGTGATAAATACCTTGGAACAGAATGTATCCGGGACGCGAAATGTTATTATGGCTACTACCGGGAATATAAAAATTTTTGGGAGATTGTATACCGAAAAAGCTCTGGTTTACGCGGCGCAGGATATACTATCAGTGCAGGCGCTGGCGATCATTGATATAAACGGTATAATGTTAGCGGGCAGGAATATTGACATGTGGGATCTCATTACTTTCATTACTTATGATTATGTTTTTGTGGCCCCAAGCGATATGCTCGATGAAAACGGTGAACAGCCCTTCGGTCTCGTGAGTTGGAACAGTTAGGTATAGTAAAGCTGCGTCCCGAGAATGGTTAAATTCTCTTTTCATTAAATCTTGACAATAAAAAGAGCTTTTGTTATCATTATACATCCAAAATTGGTTGAAATTGGTGTGCACTCAAGTGTAACTGCTTGTTGTTTAATGACTTATTAAAAAGGGAGTGGAAATGTACGCGATAATTGAATTAAGCGGAGACCAGGTTAAGGTTGCCAAGGGCGATGTTTTTCAGGTAAATCGTCTTGCCGGGAAACAATCGGGTGTTATAAAGGTCGAAAAAGTTCTTTTCGGCGCTAAGGATTCTTCTTCATACGCGATTGGCACGCCGTACGTAAAAGGGGCATACGTCGAATGCGAAGTTTTGGGAGATAGAAGAGGGAAAAAGGTAATTGCGTTCAAGTATACCCCGCGAAAAAGTTCGCAGACCAAAAGAGGACACAGACAGGATCTGACGGAATTGCGCGTTAAAGATATTCATTTGGGATAATTCGAAAAATAAACCGACGCACATAGCGTTTTAAAGAGGAGTAAAGAAATGGCCCATCACAAAGGACAAGGCTCGTGCCGGAACGGCAGAGATTCTGCTGGTCAGAGGCTTGGCGTGAAAGCATACGGCGGGCAGACTGTGACCGCGGGAAGCATAATCATCAGGCAGCGTGGTACGCATTTTAAACCGGGACTTAATGTATCGAAAGGTAAGGACGATACGTTGTTCTCGACATGCGCGGGCATTGTTAAATTTGCCAGTAATCGTACTGTCAGCGTTACGCCGAAATAAGATCCGCCCTTACGACTGCGTAAAACGCGAGGGGTTTCTTGTTTTTTCCGGTGAGTCTGTCTTCCAAAGTACTTTCTGCGAAGGGTATAAAAATGCTTATTGATTATGCCAGGATCTATGCCAGCGGCGGGAGAGGCGGAGACGGCTGCCATAGTTTCTATCGTGATGCGTATAATCGCAAAGGTACTCCTGACGGTGGGAACGGCGGCGACGGCGGTAATGTGGTTTTCATAAGCGATCAAAATCTGCAGACCCTTCTTGATTTCAAATACAATAAACATTATAGAGCGGGCGACGGCAAGCACGGAAGCTCGAATCATAAACAGGGGAAACGTGGGGAAACCCTTATCGTACGAGTTCCTGTTGGAACAATTATTAGAGATTCCGACACGGGACTTGTGATACGAGATTTCACGAAACCCGGAGAAGAAGTTGCGGTGGTTCAGGGTGGCCCGGGAGGAAAAGGGAACGGAACTAGGCGAGAAGTTTCGGACGGGGAGTTTGGCGAGGAAAAAAATCTGATCCTCGAACTTAAATATCTGGCTGATGCCGGACTTATAGGTTTGCCTAATGCGGGGAAATCTACGCTTATTTCGAATATTTCAAAGGTGCATACAAAAATAGCGCCGTATCCTTTTACAACTAAAGAACCCAGGCTAGGTGTTGTTGAAACCGAGGATGATACTTTCATAGCGGCGGATATGCCGGGTCTTATCGAAGGAGCGCATTCAGGCAGGGGTCTCGGCGATAAATTTCTAAAACATATCGAGCGCACATATGTACTGGTACATGTGGTAGAGATGATGCCGCTCGATCAGTCCGATCCGGTGGAGAATTATAAAAAAATAGAGAAGGAACTGAAACTGTACAGTAAAGAAGTTTTGGCCAAGCCGCGTGTTATTGTTGCCAGCAAAATGGATATGGACGGGGCCAAAGATGCGTTCAAGAAATTTAAGGGTAAGATAAAAAAAAGAAATATAATCCCTATATCCGCGGAAACACGCGAAGGGTTGGACGAACTTGTAAGTAAGATTTACAGGGAGATCAAAAATGTTAAAGAAAAAATGCATCAAGAGGGTGACGATCAAGATAGGGACTAAGGTCCTTACCGAGAGCGACAATAAAATAGCCCGTAATATAATGCAGATGATAGTGGATCAGGTCGCGGTCCTTATGGATAAAGGGATAGAGGTTGTGATCGTTTCTTCCGGCGCGATCGGTTCTGCGCTAGGACTTTTGAATACGAATAAGAAGGGTAAGAGTCTGGCGGAACTTCAGGCATTAGCTAGTATCGGACAGAGCTATCTTATGAATATGTACAATGAATGTTTCCGTTCAAAAGGATACCTCGCGGGGCAGATACTGCTGACACAGGAAGATTTTAACCACCGCAAACGATATTTGAATATCGGATATTCCATCAAAAATCTTTTCAAATATAAAGCCGTTCCTATAATAAATGAAAACGACGCAATTTCTACAGAAGAAATACAGTGCGGCGATAATGACAGGCTTTCGAGTCTTGTGGCGAGCCTTACCGAGTCGGATATGCTGATAATATTAACGGATGTGGATGGTCTATATGACAATGAAGGCGTTATACTGAAAAAAGTGGAAGAAATAAACGACGAGATCAGATCGTTCTGCAAGGGCAAAGGCAGCGAGGAAAGTAAAGGCGGAATGCAGACCAAACTTGAGGCTGCGCGTCGCGCCGTATGCTCCGGGATAAAATGCGCTATTGTGCGAGGAAAACGTAAAGACGCGATAATTGACGTAGTTAACGGTAAGGATATTGGGACGGTTTTTGAAACGACCGGAACCAGGATAAACGCCCGTAAACGCTGGATCGCGTTCGGGATCAAGTCGCGCGGACGGGTGGTTGTGGATCAGGGCGCGGTTAAAGCTCTTTCGCTTGGGAATAAAAGTTTACTGCCTAGCGGAATAATCGAGGTCGAAGGGGATTTTAGTAAAGGAGATGTCGTTGATATAACGAGCGAATCCGGCAAGGTCATAGCCCGGGGGTTTTCGGAATATCCTGCGGATGATGTTGTTAAGATAAAGGGTCTTAAGACCGGACAGATAGAAAAAGTGTTGGGATATAAAGGTTCCGATGAAGTGGTGCACCGTGATAATATGGCCGGAATGGAGTAACGGGTAAAATGGATATGTATAATGAAAAAATGAAAGAGATCGTGATTAAGGCGCGGAAAGCCGCCTATGTGTTGAGTGTTATGTCGTCAGATGAAAAGAATAAAGTGTTGATGGCTATGGCCGAAGGGATTGAAGGGGCACGGCAAGCTATACTGGAAGCTAATAGTATAGATGTGGCTAACGCTGAAAAGAATGGCAAGACGAAAGCCTTTATCGACCGGCTTAAACTGGATGATAAGAGGATATCGGCGATGAGTTCGATGTTGCGCGAAGTAACGGTTTTGGACGATCCTGTAGGTAAAGTAATAGAAAAAAGGAAAAGGCCGAACGGGCTTCTGATCAAAAAAGTCAGAGTTCCGATCGGCGTTATAGGCATAATCTACGAGGCTCGTCCCAATGTTACGGCCGATTGTGCCGCGTTGTGTCTCAAATCCGGGAACGCGGTTATATTACGCGGAGGAAGTGACGCGATACGTTCGAATGTCGAAATATACAAGGCGATGTGCGAAAAGGCGTATTCTCAAGGTTTGCCCGACGGTGCTGTTATCGTTATAGAAGATACGTCCCGTGAACTTGTGGATGCGATGCTTTCCGCTGTAGGCGGCATTGATCTTATAATGCCCCGCGGCGGAGAGGAACTTATTAAACAGGTCGTTGAGAAGAGCCGTGTGCCTGTTATAAAACACTATAAGGGTATTTGCCATGTTTATGTAGATAAAAAAGCTGATATGACAATGGCCGAGAATATCTGCTACAACGCCAAAGTGCAAAGACCCGGTGTGTGTAATGCGATGGAAACGATGCTTGTTCACGAAAAAATCGCCGCACGATTTTTGCCTCTTATATATGAAAAACTTGCCGCGGAAAAAGTGGCTATCAAAGGATGTCAGAATACGCTTAGGATTTTGGCGGGGAAAGAAATCCAACCGGTTTCAGAGTTGGACTATTATACGGAGTATTCTGATCTTATCTTGAACGTTAGGGTTGTTGGATCTCTTGACGAAGCTATCGATCATATAAATAAATACGGTTCAGGGCATTCAGACGCGATAGTTACAAGCAGTAAAAAAACAGCCTTGGAATTTACGTCGCGTGTGGATTCTGCGGCCGTGTATGTCAACGCGTCCACGCGATTCACGGATGGCGGAGAATTCGGGCTTGGCGCGGAGATCGGTATAAGCACGGATAAGATCCATGCCAGGGGACCGATGGGGCTTGAGGAACTGACAATCTATAAATATGTTGTTACTGGGAACGGGCAGATTCGTTCCTGATATTTGACTTACGATACTTGATATATCGGGCATACAGGGGTTTTCATGCGAATTGGTCTCATAGGCGGAACATTCAATCCGATACATTTCGGGCACCTTGTCTTGGCCCAGGAATGCGCGTTTGTAATGAAACTTGATAAAGTTATATTTATCCCCAGTCGTATCCCACCGCATCGCGCTGTAGACAACCATGTCTCGGTAGAACATCGTTTGAAGATGATACGGGCGGCTATAAAAGGTGATAGACGGTTTGAGGTTTCCACATTCGAGGCGGATAAACTTACGCCGGCGTATACGATCGATACAGTGAAATATTTCAGAAAAAAATACGGTCCGGCGTGTCGTATTTTTTTTATGGTTGGCGCGGATTGGGCGCATAGCCTACATACGTGGAATAACGCGAAAGAACTTTCAAAATTGGTTGCATTTATCATTGCCAATCGTCCGGGTTTTTCATCAAAACGCAGGGACGGGATAAAAACAAAGAGCATAGATATCCCGCACATTGATATTTCTTCCACTATGATAAGGGATAGGATCAAAGCCAAAAGACCGGTTAGTTTTTTTATGCCGCATGAGGTTGAGAAATATATCCGGGACAATAATTTGTATGGTGGTAATAAAAAGTAAAACAGTCAAGGAGAGAAATGAAGAATTTCGTAAAATGGACATGCAGCGTGATCACAGCTGCCCTTTGTATAATGATACTTTCCGGATGCGGGCTCATGAAAAGAGACGATTTTTTTAAGATCGAGAATTCGGAAAAGTCGGTTCATATAGGCGCCGATATGGTGAACGGCGTGCGAGTGGAAGAACCTTTAAAACTGATAAGTCTGTACGAGGGCAATTTTGTTCACAGAACAAAACAGTTTGGGCGTATCTCGGACGAAGCCGATATATTAGGTAGGATAGAATACATAGTTGAGGTCAAACAGATCTCTGCTGAAGAATATGCGTATAGAATGAGCCTTGGATTTGTTTTTCCCGAAAAAGGGGATGAACAACCGGTTTCTGTTACACGGAAGATAGAAGGTAAGGTGAATCCGCTCCAGATATCCAAAATGAAAACAGAAATGGAAAACGATGACGAAAAGATACAGGCCATAACAGAGGAGTGGGTAGAAGAGATAATTAAAAAAGGCGGCGAGTCGGGTTATGAGTTCCAGCCTATGTTTATAGAGGGGAATGCCGATATCGGGGTCGGGGAGATCGGCAGACAACTTATCATGAAGCTGCCGAGGGGGCTCGAGGTCTTGATCGAAAAATATCCCGAAGAAACGGCAAAAGTCAAACAGTCGGGCGGGTTGGATAAATACATAGTGAGCGAAAGCAAGTGAAAAGAGCGTTTTGTCCCGCGCAATTATTTGTATGCCCTTGACTTTTTCTCAGAGTATGATAAACTGAAGCCTGTATGTTTTGGAGTTCAAATTTCAATCGGAGGTTTTAAAATGGCTGAAGCATATTGCGTAAAATGCAAAAAATCGAAAGAAATGAAGAACGCTAAAGAAGTAACCATGAAGAACGGCAGGAAGGCCGTTAAGGGTTGCTGCCCGGACTGCGGTACGGGGATGTACAGAATAATGGGGAAGAAATAACCTTCCGGATGGCCGGACGTGATCCGGCCGTCAAATAAATACAGTCAGGTTTTAAATTAGTGGCCAGGACTAAAAATACAGCCCATAAGCGAGCGCAATTAATAGCGAAATTCGCGTCGGATAAAAAAGGCGAGGATATCGTTATTCTTGATATGCGTTCTGTTTCCGGAGTTTGCGATTGGTTCGTTCTCGTGAGCGCGGGTTCTACCAGACAGGTGGTAGGTATAGCCAACGGTATCGAGGATGGCCTTTATGCGAAAGAAGGGGCATCTCCTACGCGTGTAGAGGGGAAACAGAGTCCGTCCTGGGTTCTGATGGATTACGGAGATGTTGTAGTGCATATTTTCCATGATAAAGTTAGGGAGTATTACGGGCTTGAGAAACTTTGGTCCCGTGCCCCGATAGAACGTTACAAAGAAAAATGTCCCAAAAAAACGACACGTCAAAAATCTCAGAAATCATCCTAAAGTCTCTGCGTGAGTATTTCGCGGAGAATGTGTCTGGTGTTTCTCTTCCGCAGAATATCGAAATTTCTTTGCAGCTCACAAAAGATAAACAGTTCGGTGATGTTACTTCGAATATCGCTATGCAGATGGCGTCTCTGGCAAAAAAACCGCCGGCAGTCATAGCCGAAAGTGTCTCCGTAATTATAAATCGCATGATCGAAAAAGAAGGTCTTGACGGTTGCATCGGTAAGGCCAGCGCTAAAAGCGGGTTCATCAATTTGTGGTATTCAGATAAGTATTATCAGAATCTACTTGTGGAAGTGCATAATAAAAAAGCAGATTTCGGGCGGGGTGATTTCGGTAAAGGTACACGTGTGAATATCGAATTCGTCTCCGCTAATCCGACCGGGCCTTTGACTATCGCTCACGGAAGACAGGCCGCGATCGGGGACGCTCTCGCGCGTATCATGCGTTTTGTCGGGTATGACGTGACATGCGAATATTATCTGAATGACTACGGTCGGCAGATAAACATACTTGGAAAATCCGTGGAGATCCGTTATCGCAATATTTTGGGAAAAGATGATCCGATGCCGGAAGACAGTTATAAAGGTGATTATATAATTACAATGGCCGAAGAGGTAAAAAAACGTAAAGGCGATGCGTTACTTGAACAGGGACCCGGAACAGACAAATATTTTAGGGAATTTTCCGTGGAATATATGATGGAAGATATACGCCGTGATCTGGCCGATTTTAGGGTATCGTTCGATGTTTGGACTAGCCAGGCAGGCATAGAGGACAGAAAAGAAGTCGAGAAGGTCCTAAAGGGTTTGGAAGAAAAAGGTTTTGTTTTTGAGCAGGAAGGCGCCAAGTGGTTCGCGTCCACACGCCTAGGTGACGATAAAGACAGGGTTGTGATAAAAAGCGACGGATCCTATACATATCTGGCGCCGGATATGGCATATCACAGCGACAAATATCGGAGAGGTTTTGACCGTTTGATCGATCTTCTGGGGCCCGATCATCACGGATACATAAAAAGGATGAAGGCCGCGGTTCAGGCTATGGGGCACGACGAAAAGTCGCTGGACATACTGATAGTGCAGCTTGTTACTTTGCTCCGTAACGGCGAACTTGTGAGGATGTCCACCCGGGCCGGAGAGTTCGTGAGCCTCAGGGAACTAATGGACGAGATCGGTACCGATGTGACGCGGTTCTGTTTCCTGACAAGACGTCTGGACAGTCATCTGGATTTTGATATAGAAGTGGCGAAAAAAGAATCAGCCGATAACCCGGTTTTTTATATACAATATGCGCACGCTAGGATATGCAGTATAGGCAGGAAAGTTGCGGAGTTGGGGCTTTCGGTAAAACTCGAAGCACCAAAGCGTTTTATCCTTACTCACGATACGGAGAAGGCTTTAATGAGGAAACTTTCAGAGTTTCCTTTGGCCGTAAAGATAAGCGTGGATATCCTTGAGCCCTCTAAACTTGTGACATATCTTAATGAGCTTTCGGCGGATTTTCATGCTTTCTATGATAAATGTAAGGTCATCACTGATGATGTGGAGTTAACGGCGGCCAGGTTATACCTTGTAGAAGGCGTGAAAATCGTGCTTGCCAACGGTCTCAATTTACTGAATATATCCCTTCCAGAGAAGATGTAACGTATTTGTTCCTTCGGTTTATCTACTGTATAATGTAGAATAATAACCAGACCTTTTCGGATTAAGGAAAGACCATGCTTGATTCGTTCAAATTCTATATCAGCGAAGAGATCAAAATCGACGATATTCTGAAAAAGCTCGATGATCTCGGATATACAAGGTGCCGCAAAGTCGCCGTGGAAGGGGATTACTCTCTTATTGGTGACATCCTTACGGTTTATCCTGTTACGTTTGAGTATCCGGTGCGCGTCGATATTTTTGAGGACAGAATAGCGTCTATAAAAAGCGTCGATGTGGCCACGTTCAAGGCGATATCAGAGCACAATGGGGTGATAATCCTTCCGGTCAGTACACTGCGGCGTACGCGTGTCAAAAAACAGCCTTTGGGGCTCGGTGAACAGCCGATAGATTCTTTCGTTGATATCGAACCCGGAGATTTTATAGTTCATATCGATTATGGGATCGGCAAATATATCGGCATGCAGCGCATGCGGCACGGCGCGGGTATGAAGGATTTTTTTATCATCGAGTACAAAGGTGGGAACAGGCTGTTTGTCGAGCAGAAAGAGCTTCATAAGATACAGCGATACATTTCATTCCACCGCGCTCCGCCGATACTGGACAGCCTTAAAACAAAAAGCTGGGAAGCGACTAAACAGAAAGCCGCTAAAGGCGTGGCGAAAATAGCCAAGGATCTTTTGAGCCTGCAGGCAGCACGTGCGAATACCGTGGCATATGCTTTCAGAAAAGACACGGATTGGCAAAAGGAGATGGAAGAAGCTTTTCCATACAAAGAAACGCCGGACCAGGTAAAGGCCGCGTGTGATGTTAAAACTGACATGGAAAAACCGCGGCCGATGGACAGACTCCTGTGTGGGGATGTGGGATATGGTAAAACGGAAGTCGCTTTGCGTGCCGCGTTCAAGGCCGTTATGGACAACAAGCAAGTGGCGTTTCTTGTGCCGACGACGATACTTGCGGAACAGCACGCGAATACTTTCAAACGGCGTTTTAAGGATTACCCTGTAGAGATACGGATGCTTAACCGGTTTTGTTCATTTGCCGAAGATAGGGAGACGATAGATTCCTTGAAGAACGGGAAGGTGGATATCGTTATCGGTACACACAGGCTTCTTTCCAATGATGTGGAGTTCAAAGATCTGGGACTTCTTATTATTGACGAGGAACAGCGGTTCGGAGTTTATCAGAAAGAGAAGATAAAGAGGATGCGCGTTAATGTCGATATTCTTACACTTACGGCGACGCCGATCCCTAGGACGCTTTATATGGCACTTATGGGAGGGAAGGATATTTCAATGATAGAAACCCCTCCGCTCGAGCGGTTGCCGGTAAACACTGAAATAATCGAGAACGACAAAAAAAAGATACACGGTGCGATAAAGAACGAACTTGATCGTGGCGGGCAGGTCTATGTGGTCCATAATCGCGTCGAAAGCATAGATAAAGTAGCCGGCGAGATAAAGGCACTTGTGCCGGAGGCACATCTTGCCATAGGTCACGGGCAGATGAGCGCACGCGAACTTGAGCGGACCATGATGGGTTTTATAAGGGGTGACGTGGATGTCCTGGTCTGCACGACCATTATCGAGTCGGGTATCGATATCCCGAACGCAAACACGATGATCATAAATAACGCCGATAAATTCGGGCTGGCCGATCTTTATCAGCTTAGGGGTCGCATAGGAAGGTTCGATCGTCAGGCATACGCGTATCTTGTGGTCAGGGATTCGGCGACGCTTACCAGCGATGTCCAGGAGAGGCTTTTCGCGATAAAAAAATATCAGGAACTTGGTTCGGGTTTCAAAATAGCGATGCGGGACCTGGAGCTCCGCGGCGCGGGGAATATTCTGGGCGTGGAACAGAGTGGCTTTATTGATCAGATAGGCTTTGATCTGTATTGCCGTCTTTTGCGTGACGAAATAGATAAACTCAAGGCGGGGAAAGAGTAGGGAGCATAGGAGTTGGTAGTTTAAAATGGATACTTTTTTTTCCGAGTTTCTAATTCAATCCCTCAGCTCCAAGTGTGTAACAATTCCAAAAATAATGTAACATCGGTTTTAAAATGAAGAGTAGCATAATTAAAACCCATCGGTGTTTCTTGGCGAAACGAGAAGTTCTGTCGTTCAGACGATTTCCTTTTTCGGAGAATTTTCTGACAATTTTGGCGCCTGCGGAACTCGCCTTAACGTGACATACGTTCTTTACCAGAACGTATGTTACGTTAAAGCTCAAACAGTCCTCGGCGGTCTTGTCATTCACATTCCAAGCCTTCCCAAAATAGTCATAAAATTCTCCGGGAAATCGTATTCACTCCATCCCTTCTTGTTTCGCCAAGTCACCCGAACGGAAGATCGCATATATAGCTACGGCGGGCATGTCAGATTTGCCGTTATCCGATTAAAAATAATTTACGCATCAGCGCGAGTCAAACGCCGGGAGATTAAAAATGAAAAGGCGAATCAGGCATGCTCGCCGTAGCTATACAGGGAGAACCCTTCATTTCAGTATTTACCGGTGCGGAACGATATATGTGGCAAGGCGCTAATTTAGGGCTATATTTCCCGGGTTTGGTATTACACATGTTCTCATTGCAAAAAAGGCAGTTATAATATATATTATTGTCTTACAGGCGCCGTTGGCTTAGCAGTGGGTATACGGCGGATATATAACGGAGAGAAAATGATGACTTTCAAAAATAAAATGGCATATGCCGGGCTTATGTGTCTAATCGTTCTGGGTCTGTCCGGATGCGGCGATAAGGGGAAGGGCCGTGAGGTTGTTGCTAAGATCGGTAAGGCCGCTATCACAGTCTCCGATTTCAATGAAAGAGTGTCCAACCTTCCGGCGAGATTCCAGGACGTTATCAGCAAGAGAAAAAAAGAGTTTTTGCAGGAAATAATCAACGATACGCTTCTATATCAGGCGGCATTGAAGAGAGGGCTTGATAAAGATAAGGATGTTCAGAAGGTTATTGACGAGGCGAAGAAAAAGATAGTAATTGCCCGTTATTTGAAGGATAATATTGACGATAAGATCGAGATAACCGACGCGGAGATCCTGCAGTATTACAACGAGCATCAAAATGAGTTTATGACGCCCGAGATAATAAGGGCCTCTCATATTCTGGTGGCGACTCAGGACGAAGCATTGAACATATTGGGTGAAATAATGAAAGGCGGGTCTTTTGAGGATCTGGCCCGAACCAGGTCGATAGATCCTACGGCTCAAAAAGGCGGTGATATTGGGTATTTTCCAAAAGGGCAGTTGATAGCCGAATTCGAGGCTGCGTGCGAAAAGCTCAAAGTAGGGGAGGTCAGCGAACCGGTCAAGACCAAACTCGGATACCATATAATAAAGCTGACGGACAGAAAGAGCGCGACCGCGAAACTGCTTAAAGATGTGAAGGAAGATATCAAGGCGAGGATGAAGGTAAAGAAGCGGCAGGAGATGTTCACGGCGCTTTTGAATAATCTGTCAAAAGAAACCAAAGTGGTTGTTAACGAAGATGCATTGCGTGATACCGGTGTCGCGGACTCCGGAAACGCGGGCAAATAGACGTTGTGAGAAAATTGAATTTTAAAAGGAGGTAGTCGTGAGTATGGGCAGAATGGGAAAGATTTTGATAGCGGCGATGGTCTCGACGATGATGAGTATCGGACCTGCTATGGCAGAAGTGGTCGACAAGGTTATCGTTGTCGTGAATGACGAAACTATTACGCAGAGGGAATTTGATCGCGCTTTTACGCAGATACAGAAAAGCTACGAAGCGAATTTTAAAGGGGATGAACTGGCTCGTCGTCTTGAGGAAGCCAAGAAGGCGCTTATGGATCAGATGATCAATACTAAGCTGGCTATGAGTCTTGCGAAAAAAGCCGGTATCAAGGTTGATGAAAAAGAGCTCCAGAACAGGATTGATATGATCAAGTCATATTATCCGTCGGAACCGGAGTTCCTGAAGGCGCTGAGTGACAGAGGAACGAATCTTACTGAGTTCAGAAAAGAGATTACCGACCAGATGATGGCGCAGCAGCTTGTGGAAAAAGAAGTATCGTCGAAGATCGTCATACCTCCGGGAGAGATAACAGATCTTTACGAAAAGAACAAGGAAAAACTGATAGCGCCGAGAAGGATCAAGGTGGCGGAGATCATGGTTCGTAAGGACCAGACGGCTCCGGCTGAAACATCCAAGGCAAAAATAGCCGACATAAAAAGCAAGATCGAAAAGGGTGCGGATTTCGCTGAGATCGCGAAAAAAGAATCTAACGGTCCGTATGCCCAGAATGGTGGAGAAATGGGATTTGTCGCACAGGGGCAGCTTCTTCCCGAGATGGATTCTGTGATATTCAAGACCGAAAAAGGGAAGATTACGGATGTAATCGAAACCCAGATGGGATACCATATTTTTAAAATAGAAGAGATTGAAGAATCCAGACCTCTTAAACTTGAGGAAGTAAGTGATTTTCTTAAAGGTCAACTTTTCAGAAAAAAGTTCGAAGAAAATCTGATGAAATGGCTTGAAGAGAAAAGAAAAAATGCTTATATCGCGTACAAATAGACCCCGCGTTATAATTACGATGGGAGATCCGGCTGGAATAGGACCGGAATTGATAGCAAAAGTAGTGGCAAGCCGTGAAATAGAGCGGCTTGCCACTTTTGTTATTATCGCCGATCGGCGGCTTATGGAGGATCTGTTTGAAAAGCCGGTATTGAAAAATGTTTTCTTCGCTGAAATATCATCCGATAAGAAAATCCCGAAAATCGAGCCCGGATATATCAATGTTATTGATCCCGGTCCTGCGCTTGGTAGTATAATCGCCGGAAAGGCGACGAACGCCGGGGCGAAAAAGGCCCTGGATTGTATTGATCTTGCAGTTAAACTGATTAAGGATAACGACGATAAATCTTTTGCGCAGGCAATAGTGACTGCTCCCGTTAACAAAGCTGCGATCGCTGAGATCTGTCACGGTTTTATGGGACACACGGAATATCTTCAGGAAGCTTTTGGCGTGAAGAGGACTACCATGGTATTGTCCGGAGACAGATTGAAAGTGATACCGCTTACGCGGCATATTCCACTTAAGGATGTAGCTTCGCATGTCACGGTGGACGAGATAGTTGGAACGATAGCCCAGACGGTAGAGTATAGAAGGATGGTGGCGGGAAAAGACGACGCGGTGATCGGCGTGTGTGCTTTGAATCCGCATGGCGGTGAGAACGGAAAGATAGGACGTGAGGAGATCGACTTGATTTCTCCCGCGGTCGAAAAGGCGAAAAAAAATTACGCGCGTATAGAAGGTCCGATACCGGCTGATGTGGCGTTCTATAAAGCATTGCAGGGAAAACTTGATATTGTAATCGGCATGTATCACGACCAATGCCTGGCTCCTTTTAAAATGCTTGAATTTGAGACAGGGGTGAACATGACGCTGGGCTTGGGGTGTGTAAGGACTTCACCGGATCATGGTACAGCGTTTGATATTGCCGGAAAAGGTATCGCATCCTCCGGATCGATGGAACAAGCAGTTAGACTCGCCATTAAAGCAATAAGCTAGAGAGAATACGGGAGAGATATGGATCTCAAGGACGTCAAGCCCTTATGGGAACAATATGGGTACAGACCAGATAAAAGACTGGGGCAGAATTTTCTTTCCGATAAGAATGTGCGCGATAATATCGTGGACGCGCTTTTGCTTGACCGGGATACGACGGTTATAGAGATCGGCCCCGGGTTCGGGGTAATGACCTTTGATATAGCTAAAAAATGTAAAGAATTGTATGCCGTCGAAAAGGATGAAAGGATATCGGACATCATGGAGTCGGTATTCGAACAAGCCGGTAATATCAAGCTTACACGGGGTGACATTCTTGCAACCGATATCATGCGATTCGTTCCGAGTAACGGCAAAATACTGGTTTTCGGTAATATCCCATACTACATAACAACGCCGATAATAGAAAAGATCATAGAGAATAGAAAATCGATTTCAAGGGCATATCTGCTTACGCAGGATGAGTTCGCGTCGCGTATCGTTTCGCCTCCGGGGTCGAAACAGTACGGGTCTATCAGCTGTTTTGTGCAATTTTATACAAAGGCTAAAAAGGTCTTTAAGGTCAGTAAAAATTGTTTTTATCCGCGGCCGCAGGTGGATTCCGCCTTATTATCCCTTGAAATACTTCAGGAGTCCCCTGTAAAGGTCAAAGACGAGGATTTGATGTTCGCTATTATAAGGAAATCGTTCACACAACGTCGGAAAAAAATTTCAAACACACTGCCGCATGGGGAGTTTCTAGGTATTGAAAAAGGACGTTGGAATGAGATACTCGAGACTGCCGGAGTGGATGCTGGTGCTCGTCCGGAGGTTTTGAGCCTTCAGGATTATGCGCGTATATGTGACGTTGTTCACGAAGGCAAATATAACTTTAATATATAAATATAATAAGAGGCCAGCTTCCTGTTTATTGACATTTATTCCGGATTGTGTTAACTTTGAACGATATGAAATCAGAAAGATCTAACGATAACGGGGCTATAACCGAGGACGTTGTGAGGTATGTCGCGAAACTTTCGCGGTTGTCTTTCAGCGATGAGGATGTAGCCAAATACAAGAAACAGATTGGGGAGATACTCGGCTATATCACCCAACTCAATGAGGTGGATACCGCGGATACCCAGCCTACATCCCATGTACTTCCTTCCATGAAAAATGTTTTCCGCGAAGATCTGGTAAAAACTTCTTTATCACCCGATAAAGCGCTTAGTAATGCGCCTGACAAACAGGGCGATTTTTTCAGGGTTCCGAGGGTGATATAAATGGATACTTTGACCTCTTCCGGCATAAAAGGTTTCAGGGAATGGATCAAAAAAGCAAATAAATCCATCGGTGATTTTACCGGAATTTTTGTCGACCGTGCTAAGGATATGGATCGTGAGATAAAAGGTTTTATCGAAATAGACAAAAAAAGTATTGTCTCACGCGCAGAACAGAATAAATGCCAGACGGATGGAAGACTTTGGGGTATTCCGATCGGGATAAAAGACAATATCTGTATTGAAGGTGAGCTTACTACATGTGCTTCGCGCATACTGCAGGGCTTTAGACCTCCTTACAATGCAACGGTTATAGAGAAACTTACGTCAAATGGCGCGGTACTTTTCGCCCGTGCGAATATGGACGAATTCGCGTTCGGCTCGTCTTGCGAAACTTCCTGTTATGGACCGACAAAAAATCCCCACGATCTTTCAAGGATACCGGGGGGATCAAGCGGCGGTTCAGTGGCTATAGTGGCGTCGGGTCAGGTAGCGGCCGCTTTAGGGTCGGACACCGGCGGTTCTATAAGGCAGCCCGCGTCGATGTGCGGCGTTGTAGGTTTAAAACCGACGTACGGCCGAGTTTCACGTTACGGTCTCATCGCTTTCGCGTCGAGTCTTGATCAGATAGGTCCGATAACGCGGAACGTTACGGATAGCGCCGAAATGCTTGAGATCATTGCCGGTTACGACGAAAAAGACTCCACGTCCGTGAACATCGAAGTCCCAAAATATGTTAATGCGTTAAAAAAAGATATAAACGGAATGACAATCGGCGTTCCGAAAGAGTATTTTATAGATGGTATAGAAAAAGATGTTCTTGAGAATATCCAGGCGGCGATAAAGACGCTCAAGAGTATGGGGGCTAAAATCGTGGATGTGTCGCTGCCGCATACGAAATACGCGGTGAGTTGTTATTATATTATCGCGCCGGCCGAAGCGAGTTCGAATCTTGCCCGTTATGATGGTGTGCATTACGGATATCGCAGCAAGAATGCCGCGGATCTGGTGGAAATGTATACTGCTTCACGTACCGAAGGATTCGGCCAGGAGTCGAAACGACGTATACTTCTGGGAACATATTCGTTGAGTAGCGGTTATTATGACGCATATTATCTAAAGGCGCAGAAAGTACGCACTAAAATCTCGGATGATTTTAAAAAAGTTTTCAGCGTATGCGATTGTGTCGTTACTCCGACTTCTCCGACCACGGCGTTCAAAATAGGCGAGCGTATGGACGATCCTTTGCAGATGTATTTATCCGATATTTTTACCATATCCGCGAATATGGCGGGAATACCGGCCATATCTGTCCCGTGTGGGAAGGACAAAAAAGGTCTCCCTGTAGGGATACAGTTCATGGCCAAACCTTTTGCGGAAGAGACTTTATTTAACGTGGCCTACGCGTTCGAACAGGGCGTGTGAGAGATGAAAAATGAGCTATAGAGACAAATATGAAACAGTTATAGGGCTGGAAGTTCATGTCCAGCTGAACACGAAGACCAAGGTGTTCTGCGGTTGCAGTAACCTTTTTGGTGCGGGGCCGAATACGCAGGTATGTCCGGTTTGTCTCGGCATGCCGGGTGTCCTGCCGGTTCTGAATAAACAGGCCCTTGCGCTTTCTATAAAGATCGCGTTGGCGCTCGGTTGTGATATTCAGAAAAATATGAAATTCGATCGAAAGAATTACTACTATCCGGATCTGCCAAAAAACTATCAGATCAGTCAGTACGATATGCCGCTTGCTTTTAAAGGGTGTATCGATATCGAGCTTGAAGACGGTTCGGCAAAAAGAATAGGCGTGACGCGCGCTCACATGGAAGAGGACGCGGGAAAACTTATGCACGATACTGGAGGGGTATACAGTCTTGTCGATCTGAATCGTACCGGTACGCCGCTTCTGGAGATAGTTTCGGAACCGGATATCAGAACGCCGCAGGAAGCGCATTCCTATCTTACCGTGCTTAAACAGATAATCAAATATCTCGGCGCGTCGGATTGTAATATGGAAGAAGGAAGCTTGAGATGCGACGCGAATATTTCTGTACGCCTTAGAGGAGAGAAAAAACTCGGTACGAAGGTGGAAATAAAGAACATGAATTCGTTCAAGGCCGTCAAGGACGCGCTTACGCATGAGGAAGATAGACAGATGGATCTTCTTGAAGATGGGGAAAAAATAATGATGGAAACCCGGCTCTGGGACGATAAAAAAGGTGTCACCGCTTCGATGCGTGCCAAAGAAGAATCCCATGATTACCGATATTTTCCGGAACCCGATCTTGTTCCGTTCGAGATATCTCACGATCTGATGGAGGATATCCGTTTATCCCTACCGGAATTGCCGGATAAAAAATTTGAACGTTTTATGAATGTGTATAAACTCGACAAGAAAGATATTGAGGTAATAATTCTTGAAAGAGAAGTCGCTGATTTTTATGAAGATGTGGTCAAGGGGTTCAATGACGCGCAGAATGTCGCGAATTGGGTAAAAGGCGAAGTGATGATGCATATGAATGAGCGCGGTGTGGATATCGCGGGGTTGAAACTTGCGCCTGCGGATCTCGCGAGCCTTGTTAAAATGGCAAAAGAAGGGGCGTTGAGCTATCTTGTGGCCAAGGAAGTATTAAGGGAATGTATTGATACCGGCAAAAAGCCAGAAAGTATAGTGGCCGAAAAGGGACTTCGTCAGGTATCCGATCAGGGTGAGATAGAAAAAATAGTCGATCAGGTAATAGCCGCCAATCCGAAGAGTGTGGAAGATCTTAAAGCAGGGAAAGAGAATGCGATAAGTTTTCTGGTCGGACAGGTTATGAAAATGTCTAAAGGGAAAGCCAATCCCAGAATGGCTAACGAGATCCTCCGGTCAAAACTTGTCGGATAATTTTTAATACGCATACCAAATAAGGAGAAACATCGCCTATGAAAAAGATAAACAAGATATTTTTGGGCGTAGTATTAGTCGCATGTCTTGTTGTCGCCGGGTTGGTGCAGGCAGAAGGCCCGGTAAAAAATTTTAATGGCAAAGAGCTTTTTCAGGAAGTCCAGCTTTTTGCTGACGCCCTTACGCTTATAAACGCGGATTATGTGACCGAGATAAAGGTCAAGGATCTTGTGTACGGCGCCATAAAAGGTATGGTGGATAAACTTGACGGTTATAGTCAATTTTTGCAGCCTGAAGATTACAAAGATCTGACGGATGAGACCCGCGGGGAGTTCGGTGGTATCGGGATAGAGGTTGGAGTTCGGAAAGGTATACTTACGATAATTGCGGTAATGGACGATACACCCGCTTCTGCTGCCGGTCTTAAATCTCAGGACAAAATAGTGAAGATCGGCGATGAGATAACGAGAGATATTACGCTGGATGGAGCCGTTAAAAAACTTCGAGGTAAACCGGGTACAAAGGTCAATCTTTCCGTGGTCCGGGAAGGAGAAAGTAAGGTTATTAAATTCGAGATTGAGCGAGCGGTTATAGTGCTTAAAAGCATAAAGGACAAAAAGATTATAGAAGGCGATATCGGTTATATCCGTATAGCGGAGTTTCAGGAAAAAACAGGCGAAGATCTGGAAAAAGCCGTTAAGGAACTTTTGAATAACGGAGCTAAAAGTTTTGTTATGGATCTCAGAAATAATCCGGGCGGGCTTCTTGATGCGGCTGTGGATGTTTCGGAACTTTTTCTTGAACCTGGTAAGTTGATAGTTTATACCCAGGGAAGAACTCCGGAAAGCAAAATGGAATTTAGGTCTAAAAATACTTCCGGATTTAAGGATATGCCGATTGTTGTCGTGGTTGACGCTGGTTCCGCCAGCGCGGCGGAAATATTTGCGGGAGCTATGAAGGACAATAAAAGGGCGCTTATTATCGGCGAACGTACGTTCGGTAAAGGGTCGGTGCAGACCGTTATCCCTCTTCGGGACGGGGCGGGGCTCAGACTGACCACGGCGAATTATTTTACGCCGTCGGGTAAAAATATCAATGAAAAAGGCGTAGATCCGGATATAACCGTTAAATATGTGGCCGAGACCGGCGGGAAAAAACCGGAAGATCTTAAAAGCGTTGATGAGATCTTTGAAGAACTGGAAGTGGAAAAAGAGGACGCGAAAAGAAATAACAACTCGGAAAAGATTACGGCGACGAACGGAAAATTGCCAGAAAAAATAAAAGACAAGACAACTCCTGCCGTTACGGATAACAATCAGTCCGCCGGAACGGACAAGGAAGGTAAAAAAGATCAGGAGATATCCGAATATGATAATCAGCTTGCTGCGGCTATCAATGTCCTAAAGGGTATAAAATTATACGAGAGTTACAAGAGCGGTCTTCCGTCAGAAGGGAAATAAGTCAATGGCTCGCAGGAGACGTTTCAAACCTAAACAATTATGGCAGTTTGTGGGAGTTATCGCGGGGGCGGTTATACTGTTAAGTCTGGTAATGCCGCGAAATATAAATACTGTCATCACTACTATCGAAGAAAAAGTTTCTACTGTTCTCAGATCACACGGGCTTACCGACAGTTGTGTGATGTTTCAGGATGCTGTTACATGGCATAAAGGTAACCTGTATGGTAGGACGGTTACATATGTATATCGTCCGGATGTCGTGTGCAAGGATTCCGGGATATTGGCCGAGATAAGAGACGAGATAAAAGGGATAAGGGGTTCTTCCTGCCGTCAGTCCATATATGATCCCGACGGGAAAAATACAGGTGGAATGCGGTATGATGTTTTGATGCGCGGTAATATCGTTTGTACCGCCATAGTAGGGAATATCATAGTTCCCGGAGGGAAGATATCTGCCCCTAAAGTTGTTACGCCTGAAAAGGCGAAAGGGAAGACGGAATCTTCCGTACAGCCGATTGTTCCTGGTAAAGCGAAACCGGTTAGAGGAGCGCGCATAGCGATCGTTCTCGATGATTTCGGATATACAAAAGCCAATTTCGCGCGTTTATCCAGAATAAAATATCCGGTGACATTTTCGGTTCTGCCCAATAAAGAATATACTTCCGATGCCGTGGATCTGGCCGGGAAAACCGGGAATGAGGTTATACTACATTTTCCGATGGAACCGGAATCATCGCGGGTAGGCCTCGAGAAAAATACTATAATGACAACTATGGATCCTAAGACGGTACGGACGATATTTTCGGACGATCTTGATTCCGTGCAAGGCGCAAAAGGGGTCAATAATCATATGGGATCGAAAGCTACAAAGTCGGAACGTGTGATGAAAATCGTTCTTGAAGAAATAAATAGACGTAATATGTTTTTTTTGGACAGTCTTACATCCGGAGGTTCTGTCGGATACAAACTTGCGGAGAAGATGGGGATTCCGTGCGCGAAACGTGACGTGTTTCTCGATGATGTTCAGACTAAGAGCGAAGTGATAAAGCAGATGAAAAGGGCGCGTGATATCGCTTTAAAGAACGGCTTCGCGGTGGCGATAGGGCATGACCGGTCCGCTACGATAGAAGCACTTTTGGAAATAATGCCGGAATTCGCTGAAGAGAATATCAGGTTTGTTAAGCTTTCCGAAGTAGTGGAAGAATAAGAGGCTTAATGATCACCATTGGCATAGAAACATCATGTGACGAGACGGCCATCGCCGTTGTAAAGGACGGCAAGGTCCTGTCCAATGAGGTGTCGTCCAGCGTTCATCTCCATTCCCAGTACGGAGGGGTGGTTCCCGAGATAGCTTCCAGATATCATACCGAATATATTTATACCGTTTTCAAAAAATCCATGGATGATGCCGGGCTGACTCCGAAGGATATAGAACTTATAGCCGTAACGAAAGGTCCGGGGTTGCCGGGTTCGCTTCTTGTAGGGATATCGTTCGCGAAATCGCTGAGTTACGCGTTAAATATTCCGCTTGTGGGAGTAAATCATCTGTATAGCCATGTGTTTTCAGCTTTTATCGGCAAAAATGTGAAAGTCCAGGATATGTTGCCTTTTACCGGGATGATAATTTCCGGCGGGCATACGACTATATATGATTTTTCGGATATCTTACGCGGAGACATACTTGGAGAGACATTGGATGACGCCGTAGGCGAGGCTTATGATAAAGTGGCGAAAATATTAGGGCTCGGATATCCCGGAGGGCCGGTTGTCGAGGAAAGAGCGAAGCGGAACGGAGGTCGACAAGAGATAAAATTCCCGCGTTCGTTCATGAAAGAAAGTCCTGGCATTGATTTCAGTTTCAGTGGAATAAAGACCGCCATAATGTATTACTGGAAGGATGCGAAAAAAACTGAGGACGAAAAGGATAGGGTATGTTTTTCTTTCCAGCGTGCCGTTACCGATATAATAGATCGGAAGATCGCGGACGCAGCCGATAGGACAGGAATGAAACGGTTCGTTGTAGGAGGGGGAGTTTTGTGTAATTCTGCCATACGTGGTGTTGTCGAAGAAAGATGCAGGGAAGAAGGGGTAGAGCTTTTTATGCCGGATAGACAGTATTGTACGGATAACGGTGCGATGACGGCTTTTCTGGGTGAAATGTTGTATATAAAAGGCGTGAAGTCGGATCTTTATTTGAATGTTGAGATATAAATGCGGAGGGTATGAATATGGATGTTATGACCATGGTAATAAGAATGGTACTGTCAGGAGTTCTCGCGGGATTGATAGGTTTTGAGCGTGAATGGCACGGGCGTCCGGCTGGATTTAGGACACATATGCTGGTGTGCATCGGATCTACACTGTTCACGATAGTTTCTATCCTTATGGCTCAGGCGTACAGTAACATCGGGGCCAGCGATCCAGCACGTATCGCGTCGAATATTGTCACGGGCATAGGTTTTCTCGGTGCCGGTGCGATTATACGGGGTGACGCGTCGATACAGGGACTTACCACGGCGGCGAGTATATGGGCGGTGGCCGCTATAGGGATGGCAGTTGGTGTAGGGCTTTATACTATCGCGGTTATTACGACGGTTATCGTTTTAATAGTTCTTTTCCTTTCGAAATTCGAACGTCATCTTGAACTTAAAGATGACAACGGAAACAATGGAAAGAACAGAAAATAGTTTTAACTTGTGTTTGCATAGTGTATAATAAAGTTAAATATTTTAAGAGTTTTGAAAGGAGGTCAAGATGCGAAGACGTGAAAGAGAAGAGCTAAAGACGGTTTTACAGACTGAAGAGAAATTTTTAGATATAAGCGCCGCAATGCAGGGAACGCTTCGTTTTGATGACCCTGTAAACATAAAAATTAACGGTAAGTTTGAAGGTTCGCTTAACGCTAAAGGAAAACTTGTAATAGGGAGCCAGGCTGTTGTTAAAGCGGATATCAACGGAGAGGTTATTGAAATAGCCGGAACTGTGACGGGCAATATTAGGGCCGAAAAAGTAGTCCGTGTGGACGCGACAGCAAAGATCGAAGGAGATATAGTGTCTCCGGCTTTTTCCGCACAGGAAGGCGCCATTATAAACGGCAGATTGAAAATGGAAAGCGTTGCGATACTTAACAATCTCGCTGAACTTATGACTGTGTATCAGGTAGCCCGATATCTCGAAGTTAACATGGAAAAGATCAACGAATGGGCCGCCACGGGTATTTTGCCGGCGATGAACGATAACGGCGAATGGATATTTGATAAGAATAAAGTGGATGAATGGGTCACACAGGGTAAAGTGAGGTAATTTCCGATGCCGGAGAAGTTGCTGACTATCGAAGAATTGGCAGAATATTTGGGTATAAGCGAGGATAAGGTGAACGTGCTCGTAAAAGAAGGGGTTATATCCGGTTATAAAGTAGGCGGAGAATTTCTCCGTTTTAGAAAAGACCAGATAGATGCTATACGCTCCGAGATATCTTCCAGTATAAGCGATAATGACAGGATCCCGTCACAAATAGTGAGGTCAAAAGTCAAAGAGCGGCACAATGCTGTTATAAATTTTAAAAACAATTCGTTGACCGATCGTGTTCTCGATTTCTTTTATTTCTATGATTTTTATCTTATTTCAAGCGTGATCATCGCCGTGCTTGTTATCATTATCTTCAATAGCAAATGATATTATTGTCCCGCGAGGTGTTTTGACGTGGGTTTTAGAATATTGTTTTGATATCCGTTCAGCAATTACCGATAAAGATGAAATTAATCTATAGGTTCGTCCTGTGTCTGTTGATATCGTCTTCAAGCGCTGATTTTTCATGCGCCGATACGCTTCTTCTCAAAAGCGGAGAAAAAGTAAAAGGTTTGATACTTAACGAATATAAGGACCGCATTGTTATTTCTACCGCCGGTGGAGAGCGATATTACATGAAGTCCGCGGTAAAAGGTGCTTTTTATGATGATGAATATCGTGAACTTTTGCAGAGGGCCAGAAACGAAGTAAAAAGAAAACAGTACGTAAAAGCATACTACACTTACAGGGATGTTTTAAAGATAGAAACTGCCAATCAGGAAGCTAAGGAACGTGAGGTGTTCCTTTACAAATTTCTGTATTCTGAACCGAATCGCGATATCGAACGAGCGATTGAAAAAAGAAATGACGAGGAAGGAAGCAACGAAAAATCGGTTGATGTTATCGATAAAGCCCAGAAAAAGATCGGTTTTATGCTCATGCAGGGTGATAAATATGTAAAATTGGGCCCGCATGTACCCCGGGGCGGGGTTGTGGCTAATAACGGGGGGCCGCGGCAGGGCGATGAGATCATTGCCGTGTGGGGTGAAATGGCTGCTTATATGGATGTGATTGATGTGGCGGAGATAATCGCGGGGCCGTATGAAAGTACGGTTTTATTGCAAAGGAAGATCAAAGTCAATGCCGGAAAATCAAAATCCGGTATCCCTGGGTTTTTCGACGGAGTCAGAGATGTTATAGGCGCCGATATCGTGATTACTGAGAGAGGGCTAGTTGTCCGAGATCTATCGGAAAACGGCCCGTTCAAGCGAGCCAGTATCCGGCAAGAGGACATCGTGTTCGCTGTTAACGGCCGGGAGGTTTCATATATGCCGATCGCCGACGTGAGGAAACTTATTAAGAATGAACAGGGAAAGGAAATGGAGTTTACCATTCATCGTACCATAAACCTTTGGGCAAAGGAGGACGGACATGAGTGAGATAATGAGAAGGACGAGGCTTTTGATAGCCCAGCGTTTTCAGATCCGTTATGTGATCTCTATTGTGGCGTTCATGTTCATTGTGGCCTTTTTGGCGGGGTATACCGTTTATGTCACGGCGTGGCTTATGATGGGAGAGAAACTGGCCGCCGTGTATCCGCAGAGTTTTCTTCTTGAGATTGTGAACAATGTTAACACCGTGCTGTTTTTGCGTCTTTTATGTTTGTGTCCTCTTGTCATGTTGGTGGGACTTATGCTTTCCAGCAGGATCGCCGGACCTATGTTCAGAATAAAGAGGCATTTGAACAAAATGGCCGGCGGACATTATGAAGGTGTGCTGAAACTGAGGGAAAGGGACGAACTCAAAGATATAGCCGAGGCTGTCAACATGATGGCCGTGAAATTAAGGGCGGATAGCGGAAAAAGGCGAAGCGAGGCCGAAGTGTTTAGGCGTGATCTGGACGAATTGTATGCGGATGTATGCGCCGGAGGCAGGGAAGAATGTGAGTGTGTGATCTCCAGAATGAGGTTGCGGCTTGATAAGTTGGTAGGTGTTTAAAATCCGGGTTTCAGATATTTAAGAAAATCGCTTGACTTATACTGGAACGTGAATATAATAAATTGTCAGTAATACATTTCAATTTCAAATCCAAAATAACAGAAAAGGTTTTGTTGTCCGTTTCGCCGCTTTCAGGGCGAATGTAGAAACATAAAAATCCAGTCATTCTATCATATGAGATACTTCCGACCTTTTAAGGTTATCAATAAAAATGGGTAAAAAAAGCGAAAAGATTTTTTTTATAGACGGCAATTCATTTTGTTATAGGGCGTTTTACGCTATACAGGACCTGGCCACATCGAAAGGTATGCCCACCAACGCCATATACGGCGTGATAAACATGCTGAATAAGCTGATAAAGGAAAATAGCCCGGAGATGCTGGCTGTTGTTTTTGATCTTAAAGGTCCGACCAAACGTCATGAGAAGTTCGCGGAATACAAAATACAGCGTAAACCTATGCCGGAAAGTCTTGTGGATCAGATGCCGCGTATCAAGGAGATCATCGCGGCGAATAGGATAAAGATGTACGAAAAGCAAGGGTATGAGGCGGACGATATTATCGCCACCCTCGCCGAAAAGGCCAAAAAAGAAGGATATCAGGTCGTTATTGTATCCGCGGATAAGGACGCGCTTCAACTGGTGGATGACGATATAACGGTTCTGAGCCCACATATAAAGGAAAGTAAATCGTATAACGCGGACGAAGTTCTGAAGAAATACGGGGTTTTGCCCGGGGCGATGATAGATCTTATGGCGCTTATGGGGGATGCCAGTGATAATGTTCCGGGAGTAGAGGGAATCGGCCAGGTGACGGCCCAGAAATTGATATCGGAATACGGAACCATTGAAAAGCTGTATGAAAATTTTGAAAAGATAAAATCAGATAATGTACGGGGTAAGCTTGAACGTGGGCGAGATATGGCTTTTTTGAGCAAAGAATTGGTGACCTTGTATTGGGATGTACCTGTGGAACTTGATATCGACGCTATGAGGGCTTCTTCCCCGGATACGGAAAAACTGGCTGAACTTTATCGGGAATTCGAATTCAGAACACTTCTTAAGGAACTAAATGCGGCATTGCCAGTGAAAATTACCGTACATGAGGAATGTGAATATTTTTTTGTTTCAGAAAAAGAAGTGCCCAGTATTTTGAATAAAATCAAAAAACTTAAAGATATCGCTTTCAGCCTGGATATAACGGATGGAGAGATCAAAGGTGTGGCATTTTCCTGGGAAAAGGGAAAGTCGTGGTATATATCGGTTTTGGGCGCAGCTGAGGAGTTAAAGGATATTTTGTCCGGGGAGAAATCTCTCAAAATAGGATACGATATAAAATCCGATATGATACTTTTAAAAAAATCCGGTTATGATATCGGCGGAAAACTTTTTGACGTGATGATATCGGATTATCTTCTGGAACCAGCGGTGAACGGCCGGGATCTGGAAAACATGGCTGCGCGGTGTCTGGAATATACTTTTATCTGTGATAAAGGCGATGTTTTGTGGGACGATAAAGGCCAGGCGACGCTTGATTTTTCACAAAAAAAATCAGACGACCATAAGAAATTTTGTGAGAGAGCGGATGTTATATATAGACTATATCTGTCGCATCAGGACGAAATGACTAAAAAACAATTGGATCAACTCTTCAACGATGTAGAGATGCCGCTAGTGCCTGTTCTTGCCGTGATGGAGGAAGAAGGTATAGGGATAGACACGGTATATGTGGGGAAAATGTCCGAGAAGGTCCAAAAAGAGATCGAGACGATCAGCGGTAAAATATATGAGTCGGCAGGTGGTGAATTCAATATTAATTCCCCGAAGCAGTTGCAGCATATACTTTTTGATAAGATGAACCTTCAGCCTGGTAAAAAAACAAAGACCGGAGTGAGTACCGACGAGTCTGTTCTTTTAAAACTTGCGCAGAAGCATGAATTACCTGCGATGATACTAGAGTATAGAGCGCTTAATAAACTTAAAACAACGTATTACGAACCGATCCTTGATATGACGGATAAAAAAACATCCAGGTTACATACGCATTTCAACCAGGCAGTGACGGCGACCGGAAGACTTTCTTCCAGCGAACCGAACCTCCAGAATATACCGATACGGACCGAAAGGGGCAAGGAAATAAGGCGTGCATTTGTACCTGGCGGAAAGAAACGCGTGCTTATCGCCGCGGATTATTCTCAAATAGAGCTTAGGGTGCTAGCGCATCTTTCCGGGGATAGAAATCTTTCAAAGGCTTTTGAGAACAGCGAAGATGTGCATAAATATACAGCTTCGCTGATCTTCAATGTCCCGATAGACGCGGTAACAGACGAAATGCGGGGTATGGCCAAGACCGTTAATTTTGGCATAGTTTATGGTATGGGGGCTTTTCGATTGGCTAAAGACCTTGGGATAAGTATGTCCGAGGCTGAAAATTTTATTAAATCATATTTTGAAAGATACGAAGGTGTGAAAAATTTTATCGACGACACTTTGGATTTCTGCCGGGCGAACGGATATGTGGTTACATTGCTTAACCGCAGAAGATTTATCTCGGAAATAAACAGTACTAATCAGAATATAAAAGGTTTCGCGGAACGGGCTGCGATAAATACGCCTGTGCAGGGATCTGCGGCCGATCTTATAAAACTTGCTATGCTTAGATGTCATGAGGTGTTCAAGAACACTGATACCAAAATGTTGCTGCAGGTCCATGACGAACTTATTTTCGACGTACCTGTCTCTGACAAAAAAGAGGTTGGGGAAAAAATAAAACGTACGATGGAATCCGTTATGGAACTTAAAGTTCCTCTAAAGGTGGATGTTGAGTGCGGGTCGAACTGGCTTGACATGGAAGATCTGGGGTAACTCTTATTATGAAAAAGGTCAAGGTCATAGGTATTACAGGCATATTTGCGTCCGGGAAGAGTACGGTATCGGATATGCTGGAGGCAAAAGGCGCCGTGAAGATAGACGCCGATAGAATTGGCCACAGCCTGCTTGAGAAGAATGCGGGCGTAAAAAATGAACTTGTCGCGGTGTTCGGCGCCGGGATTTTGTCGAATGGCAAGATCGACAGAAAGAAACTTAGAAAGATAGTGTTCAACGACGAAAAAAAATTGTCCCGACTTAACGATGTGATGCATCCGGCGATCATCCGGGAGATAAAAAAAGAATATGAATCCGTCGTTGACGGAATAGTAGTGATCGACGCTCCGCTTTTATTTGAAACGGGGCTTGCCGATACAGTGGATCTTGTGGTAGTGGTTGCCGCTGATCCGGAAACCGTGATAAAAAGGGCTTCATCCCGTGGGTTTAAGGAAGAAGAGACGAGAGGCATTATAGATGCGCAGATGCCTATCGAGGAAAAGAAGAAACTCGCGGATTTTGTCATTGATAATAACGGGAATAGAGATAATACAAAACAAGGAGTGGAAAAGTTATGGAAAAAGATTCAAGACCTGTAAGAAGCAGGAGAACTCAGGAACAGGAAGGGGAAGTTGCGCAGTCTGCGCAGTCAGCACCGGCGGCGCCATCGGCTCCGGCTCCACAGAACAACGGGGTGCATGGGCCTGAACTCAACATCGTAAAACTTAAAAACATGAAAATATCGGAGCTTTCGGATCTCGCGAAGAATCTTGGCATCAACGGTCTAAGCGGATTAAAAAAGCATGATCTTATTTTCAAGATATTGCAGGCGCGTGTCGAAAAAAGCGGACTTGCGTATGGGCAGGGTGTGCTTGAAGTCCTGGACGATGGTTTCGGTTTTCTTAGGAGTCCGGATTATAATTATCTTCCGTGTCCGGACGATATTTACGTGTCTCCATCACAGATACGCAGATTTAATCTGAAAACCGGTGATACGGTTAGCGGACAGGTCCGTCCGCCGAAAGAAGGCGAAAGATATTTCGCTCTTTTAAAGGTCGAGGCCGTTAATTTTGAGGATCCGGAAACCGCGCGTAACAGGATATTGTTCGAGAACCTGACGCCGCTTTATCCCAACGATAGATTCGTTCTTGAAACGACATCCGAAGAGATCTCGATGAGGATAATGGACCTTTTGACCCCGGTCGGGAAAGGACAGAGAGGGCTTATAGTAGCTCCGCCGTACAGCGGGAAAACGGTGCTTCTTCAGAAATTCGCCAACGCGATCAGCAATAATTGTCCCGACGTTAAATTGTTCATACTGCTTATCGATGAAAGGCCGGAAGAAGTTACCGATATGCAACGTTCCGTAAAGGCTGAGGTTATTAGCTCAACGTTCGATGAACCGGCACAGCGGCATACTCAAGTCGCTTCGATGGTGATCGAAAAAGCTAAGCGCCTCGTGGAGCATAAACAGGACGTTGTTATACTTCTTGATTCCATCACGCGTCTCGCGCGTGCGTATAATACGGTGGCTCCTCATTCCGGAAAGATACTTTCCGGTGGAGTGGATTCGAACGCGCTTCATGAACCGAAAAGATTTTTCGGGACTGCCCGTAACATCGAAGAAGGCGGAAGCCTTACGATAATCGCCACGGCGCTTGTCGAGACCGGAAGCAGGATGGATGACGTTATTTTTGAAGAGTTCAAAGGTACCGGCAACATGGAAATACAGCTGGATAGGTCGCTGTTCCAGAGAAGGATATATCCGGCTATCGATATCAAAAAGTCGAACACGCGTAAAGAGGAACTTTTGATAAAGAAAGATGAACTTCAGAGAATATGGCTTATGCGTAAAGCGCTGTCTGACCTTGATAGCGCGGAATCCATGCAGCTTTTGATCGATAGGATGAGAAAGACAAAATCGAACAAAGAATTTCTGGAAAATATGAGTAAGCTGTAATATTTTACCGGGGACTGTTAGGAAAAAAGCAAGTTTGTGGTTTTTGTCCGATATGTTTTCTGTTGGAACAAAATATCAAATAAATCACTTGATATTTTGTTTCTTTTTAGTACAATATGACATATTTCTTTAAGTACTTAAAAATAGAAAGGTTACAGGAGGTTAGAAGTGAAGAAAGGTATACATCCGGAGTACGTAGACGCAACTATAGTATGCGCGTGTGGAAATACGGTTCACACAAAATCTACTAAGAAAAATGTTCACGTTGAAATATGTTCAAAATGTCATCCGTATTTCACGGGAAAACAGAAACTCGTTGATTCCGCCGGTATGGTGGATCGTTTTACAAAACGTTACGGCGCGAAAAAAGACGCTGGGAAATAATATCATCGGGTTTTTAAGTACATCGTGCGATTTGACCGACAATGAATGAATAATCTTAAAGGCGCATTCAAAGCGTTAATGTGATCGACGGATAATGTTTGATGAACTTTTAGAGAAAAAGAAACAGTTTGAGCAACTGGAGAAGGAGCTTTCATCTCCGGAGCTTTTGGCTGACAAAGAGGGTTTTCGAAAAAAATCCAAGGAATATGCGGATCTTAAGGAACTTATAACCGAATTCGAAAAATATTCGGTTCTTGAAAAAGAAAAAAGCTCTTTGGAAAAGATATTGGAAGAGGAAGATGCGAAAAGCGAGTATTACGCTCTCGCTTCGGCCGAGCTCCCCACTATCGTCAGCGCTCTGGAAGCGAAAAAGCGCGATATTGAGGACATTTTGCTGAATGAGAACACCGCGGATTATAAGCGGAACGTTATCATGGAAGTGCGCGCCGGGACGGGCGGGATAGAGGCCAGTCTTTTTGCCGCGGATCTTTATAAAATGTACACGAAGTTCGCGGCTTCTAAAGGTTGGAAGACGTCCGTGATGGGAATGAGCGAATCGGAACTTGGCGGCTATAAGGAAATAATATTTTCCGTTGAGGGCCATAACGTTTTTAAGTTTCTCCAGTTCGAGATGGGAACACACAGGGTTCAGCGAGTGCCGGAGACCGAAGCGTCCGGAAGGATACATACTTCGGCGGCTACGGTCGCTGTTCTGCCGGAACCGGAGGATGTGGATCTTGAGATAAATCCTCAGGATTTGAAGATAGACACATATAGATCTTCTGGCGCGGGCGGGCAGCACGTTAACACGACGGATTCGGCGATACGTATAACGCATTTACCGTCGGGGCTTGTTGTTAGCTGTCAGGATGAACGGAGCCAGCATAAGAACAAGGCGAAGGCGATGCGGGTTCTGAAAGCGCGACTACTTGAACAGATGAAACTGGTGCAGGCGAAAGAAATTTCGGCCGAACGAAAAAAGCAGGTGGGGACCGGGGACAGGTCGGAAAAGATCAGAACGTATAATTTTCCTGAGAACAGGGTCACCGATCACCGGATAAAGGTTTCGCTTTATAACCTTCCTGTTTTTATGGATGGGAAGATGGACGAGCTTATAGACGCTCTGATAGAAGAGGACAGAAAACTGAAATTGCAGTCGGTGGACAAATGAGGGAATATTCCGAGACTGTTCCTTTTCAATACGAAGATGGTTTTGTGAATTTTATGGGGTTGGAAATTAAGGTCGATCCCAGGGTGTTTATCCCTAGGCCGGAAACGGCGCTTTTGGTGGAGATCGTCGCGAGATACTGTGAAGAAAAAGATTTCTGTAAAGCGCGTATACTGGATATGTGTACCGGCAGCGGGGCGATAGCGTTGGCGATAGCGAAAATGGTGTCGGACACGCAGATAACGGCTGTCGATCTTTCGACGGACGCGTTAAAAGTAGCCGAGGAGAACGCGAAGAGGCTGGGGCTTGACGGTAGAGTAAAATTTGTTCATTCGAATATGTTCGATTTTTTGCGGGACGGTGGGATAGAAGAATACGACGCAATAGTTTCCAATCCCCCGTATGTTTCGAAAAAAGATTACGAAAAGACCGATGCCTGGGTAAAAGCCGAACCTAAAATGGCATTGTACTCAAGCGAAGAAGGAATGGATCACATAAATATTCTGGCCAAAGAAATCCCGGGATATTTAAAAGACGGAGGTTTTACTGCTTTGGAAATAGGGTATGATCAGTCTGAAAATGTTAAAAAGATTTTTTCAGAATATGGGTTTCAGAATATAAAAGGGCACAGGGATTTTAACGGATTTGAACGTGTGATAACCGGGTGGAAACTTAAAAATGGATAAGTTGGTAATAGAAGGCGGGAAAAGACTGACCGGGACCGTGAAGGTAAGCGGTTCTAAAAACTCATGTCTGCCTATTCTCGCCGCGTGTCTTTTGACAAGCGAGGAATGTAAAATAAAGAACGTTCCGGATCTTCGCGATGTGAATACGATGATAAAGATCCTAAACGCTTTAGGGCGTGGCGCCGAACGCGTCGGGGATACGGTCATTGTAAAGGCTGGAGAAGTTACGAATCGGGTCGCCAGTTACGATCTTGTCAGCACGATGAGGGCTTCGATAGTGGTGCTTGGACCGATACTCGCGAAATACGGAGACGCGAAGGTTTCGTTTCCCGGCGGATGCGTTATCGGCCCCCGTCCGATCGATCTACACATAAAGGGTTTGAGAGGACTTGGCGCGGATATATCCGTCAGAGAAGGATATCTTACCGCGAAGGCCAGATCTAAAAGGCTTATTGGCAGCAAGGTATATCTGGGCGGGCATTTCGGTTCGAGTGTTTTAGGAACCGATAATACAATGATGGCCGCTGTTCTTGCTGAGGGCGAAACCATAATAGAAAATGCGGCATGCGAGCCGGAGGTTACGGATCTCGCGAATTTTCTTGTGGCGCTTGGAGCGAAGATACACGGAATTGGAACTCCGACATTGTGTATAAGTGGCGTAAAAAAACTGAAGGGCGCGGAGTATTCGATAATACCTGATCGTATCGAGGCTGGTACATATATGATAGCGGCGGCGATAACGGGCGGTCGTCTTTTTGTCGAGGATGCGCGGGTTATTCATAATCTCGCTTTGATAGATAAATTGAAAGAGATCGGTGTTAATGTCGAAGAAATGGATAATGGTGTGGAAGTTTCGCATGTGGGTGGGCTTTTAAAAGCTACACATATAACCACGAACACTTATCCCGGTTTCCCGACGGATCTTCAGGCGCAGATGATGAGCATAGCGACCATAAGCGACGGGATTAGCGTAATAACGGAAAAAATATATCCGGAAAGATTTATACACATAAGCGAATTGAATAGAATGGGCGCTAACATAATGCTTGAAGGTTCCACAGCTATAGTGCACGGAGTGAAGGCGCTTAGCGGTGCGCCGGTCATGGCGTCGGATCTCAGGGCATCCGCAGGACTTGTTCTTGCTGGGTTAGTCGCCGAGGGCGAGACTGAGATATCGAGGGTTTATCATATTGACCGCGGGTACGAAAAGATCGAGGAAAAGCTTTCGGCGGTTGGAGCTAAGATATGGCGTGTGAAAGAACAGAAAACGGAAAAAGAGCCGTAAGGTTTAACGGCTTAGAGACCGGTAATATTAACCAGGAGGAAAAGTACATGGAAGTGGCTTTAAGAATGAAGATGTTCGGAACGAAAAAGACGCCGTTTTTCCGTATAGTGGCTATCTGCAAACCCAAAGCTCGAGGCGGAAAGATCCTTGAAGAAATAGGAAACTATGATCCGAAAAAAAAGGGTGAACAGGTTACGATAAAAAAGGACAGAGTCGACTATTGGATCAAGAACGGGGCGAGGCCGTCCGAGACGGTGAAAAGCATCATAAAAAAGTACTGTAAGTAAAACGATGCGGATCGATATCATTACTCTTTTTCCCGGTATGTTCAAAGGCGCGATGGAAGAGTCGATGCTGAAACTGGCGAAAAAGAAGGGTTTGGTAGAAATAACGGTACGCGATCTCAGGGATTGGACACACGACAGACACCGAACGGCGGACGATAAACCGTTCGGCGGTGGTCCTGGGATGGTGATGAAGGTAGAGCCGGTAGATGAGGCTCTTGCGGAAATAAAAGGGGAAATTAAAAAAAACGCGCGGTCTCGGGTGATATTAATGACGCCTCAGGGGCAGAAGTTCGAACAGAAACTAGCGCGGTCTTTGGCAGAGTACGATCATCTGGTATTTTTGTGCGGGCACTATGAGGGCGTGGACGAAAGGATACGCGGAATGGTGGACAACGAGATCTCCATAGGTGATTATGTTCTAACAGGCGGAGAGCTCCCGGCTATGGTAGTGTGTGACGCGGTTATCAGGCTAATCCCGGGTGTTCTCGGAAGAATGAGTTCTTTGCATGAGGAATCTTTTGAGAACGGGATGTTAGAGTACCCACAATATACGAGGCCCGCCGAGTACAAAGGGATGAAAGTCCCTGAAGTGCTTTTGTGCGGAGACCCGAAAAAAATAGAGAAATGGAAAAAACAGAAGGCCGTGGAACGGACAAGAGATCGCCGGCCGGATCTTCTGGAGAACAAAAAAAATAAAGAATCTTGATGAAAACTGGCCGGTGTCAGTCGGTCATTTAAAGGAGGAAGTAATGAGTAACAGCAGCATAATGGAAAATTTTGAGAAGAAACATAAAAAAGAGAACAAATACGTTTTTGAGGTCGGTGATTCCGTGGACGTATCGTTCAGGATAACCGAAGGCGATAAGACCCGCGTTCAGCTTTTCAGCGGGGTCGTGATCGGGAAAAAAGGGACCGGTATCAACGAGATGTTCACGGTAAGGAGAATATCGTACGGTGAAGGCGTTGAAAGGGTATTCCCGTTGTATTCGCCGCTTATCGAGAGTATCGAGGTCACTAAGCAGGGTAAAACACGCCGGTCGAAACTATATTATCTCAGGGAAAGAACCGGTAAAAAGGCCACAAAGGTAAAAGAGAAGCTTGGAGAATAATACTTCTTTAGGGAAGTACAGCCTGCGATTTTCTTACGAGCAGGCGGCCATGGACGAGGGGCACCGGATCGTGGCGGGTATAGACGAAGCCGGGCGAGGTCCTCTCGCGGGCCCAGTGGTTGCGGCCGCTGTTGTAGTGAACGACAGGAATTTTTTGGAACGCATGGACGATTCAAAAAAAATGACCGCGAGAAGCAGGGAACGTTCTTATAAAGAGATATTTGAAAAATGCGATGTCGGGGTTGGCATGGCCAGTGTGGAAGAAATAGATAAATTTAATATTCTGAACGCTACCCTTTTGGCCATGGAACGGGCCGTGGCGGCGCTTAAGAACAATCCTGATTATTTGTTGATCGACGGCAGTAGAATGAACGTAAAAGTGCCGCAAAAAAGAACATGCCTTATAGCCGGTGAAAGCAAAAGCACATCGATCGCATGTGCTTCTATCGTAGCTAAAGTTACCAGAGACAGAATAATGGATGAAGAGGATAAAAAATATCCTCTTTACGGTTTTGCAAAGCATAAAGGGTACGGAACAAAAGCCCATATCGACGCCATAAACAAAGCGGGGCTTTCGCCGATACATCGTTTAAGTTTCGGACCTTTTGGAGGGAAGAACGCGACCGCGGCGTTTTAAATCCGCGCATTTCATCACGTATTGAAAAAAAGGAGAACCTATGAGTCTTAATCATGACGAACGGGTAGTGTCAGAGATCATGCCCAGGCCTATCGAAGAGATAGCCAAGAAAGCAGGCATCCCTGCCAAAAGCCTTAAACTGCAGAGTAAATACGTCGCGAAGGTACCGGCCGATCTTCTTGAAGAATCCTTTAAAAATAAAAAAGACGGGAAGCTTATAGTTATGACGTCGATCACGCCGACTATGGTAGGCGAAGGTCAGACCGTGAATACGATAGCGCTTTCCATGGCTTTCAATAAAATGGGCAAAAAGTCAGTGGCCAGCATGATGCAGTCCGCGTACGGTCCTCTTTTTAGTATGAAAGGCGGCGCTACCGGCGGAGGGTTCGCACAGCTTATGCCCGCCGAAGAGATAAATCTTCATATGGTTTCGGATTTCCACGCGGTAGAAGCAGCGCAGAATATGTGCGCGGCGGTTCTTGATAATAATTTTTTCTGGGGGAATACCTGCAAGTTTAATAAGGATCATATTACATGGCATAGAGCCGTAGATATGTGCGACAGATCGCTCAGGAACGTTACGATAGGCGGAGGCGGGAAACTGCACGGTGTTAATAGACGCACCGGAGTCGATATAACCGGCGCGTGCGAATGTATGGCCATATTGGGACTTTCAAAAAATCTAAAACAACTGCGCGCTAAACTCGGCAGCGTTGTTGTAGGGTACAGCGAGAGTGGCAAACCTATTACGGCCGAGGAATTGAAAGTGGCCGGTGCCATGGCTGTTGTTTTGCGGGAGGCGCTTAATCCGAATATAGTGCAGACTTCGGAGCACACGCTGGCTTTTATGCACACATGTTCTTTTTCAAATATGATCCATGGTTCAGGATCTTTGATCGCGGATCTTATGGCGCTTAAGCTGTCGGAATACGCTGTGGTAGAGACAGGTTTTGGCGCGGATCTCGGGGCGGAAAAATATTTCGATATAAAATGCAGACAAAGCGGGATGAAGCCGGACGTAGCCGTTATCAACTGTTCGGTAAGGGCGCTTAAAATGCACAGCGGAGATTTCGCGATGAAGAACGGTCATCTCCCTGACGAATTGAAGAGAGAGGATCTTTCTGCCGTTGACCGGGGGTGCTCGAATCTTGAAAAACAGGTTGAGAACCTTAAAATGTTCGGGATACCTATAGTCGTTTGTGTCAATAGGTTCGACAGTGATTCTAAGAAAGAGGTGGATGTAGTTATACGAAGAGCTCAGGCTCTGAACGTGCGCGTTGCGGTAAGTGAGGCGTACAAAATTGGCAGTAAAGGGGCGCATGATCTGGCGAAACAGGTGATCGAAGCATCCAAGGAAAAATCCGCGTTCAGGTACATGTATCCGGTCGATATGAGCATACGCAACAAGATAGAGCGTATCGGAAAGTCGATGTACGGCGCGACCGAGGTTAAATATTCCGAGGAAGCTGTGAAAGAGATGGCGTTGATAGAGAATGCGAAACTCGATCAACTCCCGATAAGTATAGCCAAGACGCATCTTTCACTTTCGGATAATCCGAAAAGAAAAGGCAGACCGCGCGGATTCACGCTCAGCGTTGAAAATGTGGAGGCTTTTAACGGCGCCGGTTATATTGTCGCCAGGTGTGATGGTATGACGAGCATGCCGGAACTTCCGAAAAATCCGCGGCTTGAGAAAATAGACATAGATCTTAAAACAGGCAAGAACAAGGGGATAATGTAAAATGGATGTTAGCTCCTATTTGAGCGAATCGTTGTATGTATATCTCAAGGACCTTTCCGATAAAAAAATGGTGCCGGGCGGTGGTAGCGCAGCGGCTTTGGTGGCTTCCGTCGGCGCGGCTCTTAACATGATGGTTCTTAATTATTCGATAAAAAAGGATAATGCGTCTAAGAATGAAGATCTGATAGTACTTAAAGCCAGACAGGATAAAATCCTGGAAACTCTGGTTAAAATCATAGATGAAGACTGTATCGCTTTTGAGGAACTTATGTCCGTTCTGAAAGATGGCGCCGATGCGGAAGATAAATACAAAAGAGCTGCTGGAGTGCCGATGCGTATATGCCGCGAAAGTTGTTCCTGTATGGAGATCGCTTTATTCCTAGTGGAGGCTGGGAACAAGAACCTTATTACTGACGTAGGGTGTGCGGTGCATATGCTCGAAGGAGCATTCTTTTCGGCTTTATACAACGTGCGCGTGAACTTGAAGTATATAAAGGATAATGCGTTTAAAGCTGGATATGAGACCGAGCTGGGGGAGATGTCTAAAATGGTGAAGGGTTCTTTATCTGAAATTGAACAAAAATTGGACGCAGCTCTTCGTATCTGAAAGGAATAAAATGGCGCAATTGGTTGACGGACGCATGATCGCCAAAGAAATACAGACCGCCGTGTGCGAAAAATGCGCGGCGCTTAAGGCGTCTTCTCGGCCTTTGCCGAAGCTAGTTTCTGTAATAGCGGGGACATGTGACGGGTCCGAGATATATATAAAAGCCCAGACTCAGGCCGCGGCGAATACCGGCATAGTATTTGAGACGTGCAAACTCAGCGGCAGCGTCACACAGAGCGAGCTTATGAAAAAAATAGGCGCGCTTAACGTCGATCCGTCAGTAACCGCCGTTATTATACAGCATCCTCTGCCGGCGGGAATAGATCACGATAAGGTAATATCGGCGATAAATCCCGAGAAAGACGCCGAAGGGACACATCCGTGCAATCTTGGCAGAATATTCCGCCGCGAGGCCGACATTGTTCCATGCACACCCGGCGCGGTAATGAAGATATTAAGTTATCACAAGATAGATTTGTATGGTAAGGATGTGGTTATTATCGGGCATTCCCCGATAGTAGGGAAACCGTTAAGCCTTATGATGCTCAACGAAACCGCGACTACGTCGGTATGTCACATCGGCACGGCTAAAATAGGGCATATACAGGATTATACAAGGCGCGCCGATATACTCGTTGTTGCCGTTGGGAAAAGTGAAATGGTAAAAAGCGATTGGATAAAAGAAGGGGCAATAGTTATAGACGTTGGCATCAATAATGTCGCGGGAAAGATCACAGGGGATGTGGATTTTAACGGTGTGAAAGATAAAGCGTCGCTTATAACGCCAGTTCCGGGCGGGGTTGGACCGATAACTGTGGCTATTTTAATGAGGAACGTTTTAAGGGCGTACAGGACACAGCATGAAAACATTTAAAGAAAAACTCGACGAGAAAATATTTGTTATAACGACCGAGATCGGGCCGCCTAAAGGCGTGTCTATGACGGGAATAATCGAAGAACTTAAATCCGTACGCGGAAGAGTAGACGCTGTGAACGTTACCGATCAACAAAGTGCGGTAATGAGGCTCGGTTCTATTGCGGCCAGCAAGACGCTTCTTGATAACGGATATGAACCGATATGCCAGGTGACATGCCGCGACAGGAACCGGATCGCGCTTCAGTCTGATGTCTTGTCGGCCGGGGTGCTGGGGATAAAAAATATTCTTGTTATGACGGGCGATCATCCTCTTTTAGGCGATCATCCTGCCGCGAAACCGGTGTATGATCTTGATTCCGTTAACCTGCTGAGTGCCATAAAATCTTTGCAGGAAGGATACGACCTTGCGGGCAAGCGCCTTGAAAGCGCGCCGTCTTTTTGTGTCGGCGCCGTAGTGAATCCCGGGGCGGAACCTCTTGAACCGGAAATAATAAAGATGGAGAAAAAAATAGAAGCCGGCGCTTTTTTCTTCCAGACACAGGCGATATTCGACATAAAAAAATTCGAGATATTTCTCAACAGTATCTCTCACTTTAGGGACAAGATACGGCTCTTGGGTGGAATAGTACCGATAAAATCCCTAAAAATGGCGCAGTATATGAACGATCACATACCGGGTGTTTTTATACCTGAAAGTATTATGCAGAGACTTGAGAAGACGACCGATATAACGGAAGAATCCGTCGCTATCGCGGCGGACCTTATGTCGGCTCTCCGCGAGAGATGCGACGGTATTCATTTTATGCCTATCCGTGCAAATCATCTTGTAGCGAAAGTTTTGGACAAATCCGGCGTCAGGTAATTTTTCCTTCCACCGGGAAAGGACCATCCCATGAATAAGGATAAGTTCACCGTACTAGATTTCAGAAAAAAGAAAGAAACCGGCTCAAAAATTACTATGCTTACGGCATATGATTACTCGATGGCTAAACTCATAGATGCTTCCGGGGTTGACGCGATTTTAGTCGGAGATTCCCTGGGGATGGTCGTGCTCGGATATGATTCCACGGTGCCGGTCACGATGGAAGACATGATACATCATACAAAAGCAGTGCGCCGCGGGACGGAAAGGGCTTTTCTTATAGGTGATATGCCGTTCATGTCATATCAGGCGAGTGACGAAGAGGCGATAAGGAACGCCGGGCGTTTCGTGAAGGATGCGGGATGTGACGCTGTAAAAATAGAATGGTGTGAACACGCGCCCGGCCGGGCACAGGCAATATATCGGTCCGGGATATCTGTTATCGGGCATGTCGGCCTTACGCCTCAGACCATCGGCCAGCTTGGCGGATATAAGGTGCAGGGGAAAGACGCGGAGTCCGCGTCGCATCTGTTAGATAGCGCTCTCGCGCTGGAAAAAGCGGGATGTTTCGCTATCATACTTGAATGCGTGCCGGTCGAACTTTCAAAAAAAATAACGGCGAGATTAAAAATACCCACTATTGGCATAGGCGCGGGATCTGACTGCGACGGGCAGGTGCTTGTTACATATGACATCGTCGGATATTTCGATAAATTCGTTCCGAAATTCGTAAAACAGTATACGAATGTCAATTCGGCTATTACGGAGGCATTACGGTCATTCAAAAAAGAAGTTGAGACCGGTGCTTTTCCGGATGACGCGCATTCGTTCCATTCCGGGAAGTGATATATGGACGTAAAAAAGACCTGCAAGGAAACTTTAGAAAAAGTTATGTCGCTGGGAGCGCGGAAACCAAAACGTATATTTATCGCCGCTACCAAACAGAATGTCGGTAAGACCACGGTCTCGCTCGGGATTGTTTCGGTTTTTAAGGAGCATTTCGAGAGGGTGGGTTTTATAAAACCGGTAGGCCAGCGTTACCTTATCGAGAATGGTTTTAAAGTGGATGAAGACGCTGTACTCATGCAGAGAATATTCAATTTTGGTTTTGCGATAAAGGATATGTCCCCGATAGCGGTGGAGAAAGGATATACTGAGCGTTTTATCGACGGTGCTATTGCGGGAGATCTTTCACAAGAGATACGTGATTCTTTCTCGCGCATAAGCGAGCAGTCTGATGTCGTTGTCATCGAAGGTACGGGACACGCGGGAGTGGGGTCCGTGTTTGACCTTTCCAACGCCCAGGTCGCGAATATGCTTGATGCGAAGGTCATTCTGGTTTCGTCAGGAGGTATAGGTAATCCGATAGACGAAGTGATGCTTAATAAAGCGCTTTTTGACAAATATAACGTGAAACTTGCCGGTGTCGTTGTTAACAAGGTAAAAGCCGATAAATATGAAAAGATCGCCAGTTATGCACGGCGAGGTCTTGAGCGGCTCGGAGTGAACGTTATAGGCGTTTTGCCGTATTTTGATACTTTAGACGCGCCTACTTTACAAGATATACGTGAAGAACTGGATATGCATGTGATATGCGGCGAACAGTACCTTTCAAGGCAGATGAAAAAAATACTGGTCGGTGCCATGGAAGTAAAGGATGCGGTACAGTATTTTGAGGATGATTGTTTGATGATAACTCCCGGTGATCGGCTTGATCTAATCACGTTATTCATGAAAATGCATACGGGACGATATAAAATAAAAAGGCATATGACGGGCATTGTGTTGTCCGGAGGGATAAATCCTCCGAGACGTATCTTTAACATGCTCCGGGAAGCGGATATTCCGACGCTTGTCAGCAGGTACAATACATATGAGGTCGCGGCGCGTATACACGATCTGAGCGTGAAGATAAAATCGCGCGACAAAAATAAGGTGAAATTAGTTGTGGATATGGCCCGGCAATATATAGATTTTGAGCAGGTACTGAACGCGCTTTCCTGATCCGGTCCGGATATAAAAATAAAAGAGGTTATATGAGAGTAGCAGTCGCGATGTCGGGCGGCGTAGATTCAAGCGTCGCCGCGATAGAGCTGAAAAATAAAGGATATGATGTTATAGGGCTTACGATGAAGACATGGCCGACCGAGGAGTGCGGTGCGGCTGGTGAAAAGCTGTGCTGTTCGCTCGAGTCGATACAGTATGCACGCAGTGTGGCGGAAGACCTGGATGTTCCGTATTATGTGGTAAACCTTTCGGAAGAATTCGCACGGGAGGTCACCGGATATTTCGCCGAAGAGTACGCTAAAGGGAGAACCCCGAATCCGTGTGTTTTCTGTAACAGTAAGGTTAAATTCGGACATTTGCTTTCAAAAGCCAGACAGATCGGTGCCGAGCGTATCGCTACCGGGCATTATGCGCGCATAGTGAATAAAGACGGCAGGTATTTTATCGCTGAGGCGGTGGACCGCAAAAAAGATCAGACATATTTTTTATACGATATTGCTAAGGACGCACTTTCTTTTATTGATTTCCCGGTCGGTGAATACACAAAGGATCAGGTAAGGGCCATCGCTAAAAAGAACGGTTTTATGTCGGCGAACCGTGAGGAAAGCCAGGATATTTGTTTCGCGACGGCGGACGGCGATTATAGGAAGTATCTTGCGAAAATAGGGGTGAAAGCCTTTACTCCCGGAAATATAGTGGATATGTCCGGTAAGGTCGTCGGAAAACACGAGGGGATCGCGTCGTACACCATCGGGCAACGCAAAGGTCTCGGGGTCGCGATGGGCGAGCCGGTTTATGTCCTTAAGATCGATACCGTGAAAAATGTTGTTGTCTTAGGTCCCAGAGAACACGCGATGCGTAAGGCCGTGCGCCTTAAAGGGATGAACTGGTTCATAGACGAGAGCGAATACTCAAAACCTTTCGAAACAATGGCCAAAATAAGATACGCTACTCCGAAAACAAAAGCGGCCGTTACGGTAAGAGAGAAAGACGATGTGCTCGTTGAGTTTGCCGAGCCGCAATTCGCGCCGACCCCGGGCCAGGCCGCGGTTTTTTATGACGGGGATCTGGTGATAGGCGGGGGATGGATAGAGGAAGTGGTTGGGTAGGAAGTTTTTTAAAGTGTCATGTATCATGTTTTATGTGTCCGGGGTCAGGGGTGGGCAGGTCAATTGCACGGTGCAAGATTGACAAAGTAGTCATATTCCCATATAATGATTCGGAATTTTACACTGTGGCGGGGTAGCTCAGCTGGTTAGAGCATACGGCTCATACCCGTAGTGTCGGTGGTTCAAGTCCACTCCCCGCTACCACTTATCCTCGAATTTCGAATCTCGAATTTCTTCCCCCAAATTGTTTATTATTAGTCCTTTAATCCGTGTGCGTATGATTTCCATAGCCCTGTATTTTGCGGAGGTCAAATGATCCCAATCCCTCGAAATAACGCTACCACTTATCTGCTATTCTCGATTTTCGATTTACTCCCGGTTAGAATTTCAGTTTTTTGATCCAAATTTAATTAGGAGTTAGGGGATGGGAGTTTGGAGAGGGAACGTTTCAAACTTCAACTTCTTTAGAGCGTCCGGCCGGGGGATCCGAGTACTGGAACGATTTGCCGTTATCCGATTAAAAATAATTTACGCTACGGCGCGAGTCAAACACCGGGAGATCAGAAATGAAAAGGCAAATTGTGAAGCACGCAGGATCTCCCGGCCGGACGCGCAGAAATTGATTTATTCCCGGTTTGGTGTTATACTGAATCCCAAGACCATGGTTTTTACCGTTCAGTACTTATCAAGGTAAAAGAGGTGGTTGGTGGAAGTGACAAGATCTCTCAAAAGATTCGGGTTACTTTCCTCACCGGAACAGGGGTTGTCCGAAAGATCCCCCCAGGATGAGGTTGTGGATATTCGTTTCCATGACCTTGAAAATAAAATAGACGCTCTCAAAAAATGGTTCTCAGGGATAGACCTTGAGAAAGCCCGTATCGATCTCATTAAAGAACAATACGACAATAAACTAAGTTCCATACAGGAAGAAATGTCCTCGCGCATAAGATGCATCGAAGAAACCCTTTGTAAAATTGAACATATGAATGAAAGATATCGCGAATGGGAAGAGGTCCTGCGCGCTTTTTTGGGTGAAGTCATTACCCTCATCAATGAAAAGAACGCCAGGATAGAAAAGCTAGAGAGCGAAAGATCCCAGAGAACTTTGTCGCGAGACGATGATAGCATCTCATCCGATCTAAAAAAGATATTCCCTTCAGGTTCCTCAAGCGCGATCCTTTCCGAACTATTGGCAGAATATAAAAAATAGTGTCATGTGGCCCTCAACCAATGTTGCGGAGTGAGCCATGTGTTAAGTAATGCCAATCTCCCGATTTTGGAGAATTTTCTGACAATTTTGGCACCTGCGGAACACGCCCTCCCAGGTATATCTTCTATTCGCCTGTTCGGAAGTTCTGCGCCCTTTAGAAAAATACCCTGTTATTTTTGAACTCCAGGCGTTTGATGCTTCGCTGAAGCGTAAAATATTTTTATCTTTTGCGGGTATTTTTCTTAAGTGCTCGAACATTCCGAACAGACTAATTGTCGATAAAGCGTTTTTAAGGTTTAAGTATATTTCCGATCTTTTCCAATGGCTACGGGGGACATGTCCCCCGTAGCCATGCAGGAACAACTTTGTACTCAAATATTTAACGACGAGAAACAGCACGTATGACACAAAAAGACAATCATCAGTTTTGTATTTAAGTGTGAATGATCTGTGTGCTACAAGTTGGGGACTATTCGTCGTAGTAGCCGGGTTTTCGATTTTTGTGTTTGCTCTGAAGTTCATATAATCGCTGAAGCTGTTTCAGGTAGCTTTCGTTATTGTCGTTCCAGATGCCGTTGTTTTTGTACATCGTGACTTTGCCGGTTATGTTATTCACGAGTACGTCCTGTTTTTTCCCTCCCGGGACATTTAAGGTTTCTTCTCGATCTAAAAGAAATATCGCGTATGCGTTTGAAGAAAGGAACGTTGCGATCAGGATAGCCGTTAACAAGATATGTTTCGCTTTCATGGAACAAATATTATCATCGAATCCATGATTTTTCAATAGGTATTAGGGAAAAACAAAACGACGAGAAATATATGGATTAGCGTAAAAAATAGTTAGAAATAAAGTAATTGACAATATTAAGGAAAGTGCTATAATAAATTTAGCCGATAAAAAAGTTAAAAGTGGCTGTATTTAGAAAGACCAAAAAGACCGAATTTGAAGTGGATGCAGGAAGGTGTGAAAAAGATCCCGTTTCCTCAATGCGGGGGCAGAGAGGAGGCGGGATCTTTTTTATTCCTTTAAGATAATTCAAAGACACTGCTACATACAATTAAGAACCGCTTTCCCAAAACCTTGTTCCAGGTAGCTTCATACTTAGATCGCAAACGCGATAATTTTCAAAAAATGGAACTTTTTTACGATAATCATTGTCTAAAATTGCAAAGGACGGAGGTTTCTATGATTACTTACTTATTGAAGGGCAAAACATTTAAGGTTTTGATTTTAATGTTGGTTTTGGTATTTTCAGTTTCAGCGAATTTGTCCGCTTATGCCGATAGAGGTCATGGGCATGGTCCAGGTCCTGGTCCATGCGGTCCGGGACCTGGTTGGGGACCTGGACCGGGGCCTGGTTGGTTCTGGTTCGGGGCGGCAATGACCGCAGTAGCTGTTGGCACTGTTCTTGCTTCGATCCCGCCGCGTAGTACTGTTGTTGTGGTGGATGGTGTTTCGTACTATTATTACAACAATGTATATTACCGGACCTGTTCAGGCGGATATGTTGTGGTAAACGCACCGGTAATTCCCGTGACCTGTCAGCCTGTTATTGTCAACGGTGTTACCTATTATAATGTCAATGGAGTGACTTATGCGACTACACCCGTAGTCGCGCAGCCGGCTCAAGTGATCATTACAGATTCCGCGGTGCCTGTGCAGACGGTTCAGACAGTGACTACGCCGGTACAAACTGTTCAAAATGCACAGGTAGTTCAATCGCAAACTGTTCAGACACAGCAGACTAGTCAGCCGACTCAAAATGCCGCTGTTCAGTCGGTAGAAGTAAAAGCGTCGACGGATTCTTTTACGGTAAATGTCCCGAATTCACAGGGAACATATACGCCGGTGACTTTGAAAAGATCCGGGAGCGGTTTTATTGGGCCGCAGGGTGAGTATTATACGGAATTTCCAAGTATCGAACAATTGAAAGCCATGTATACAAAATAAAAATGACGCCCCCGAAGTTCAGACTTTGGGGGCGTTAAGCTGGTGGATGTTTGTATATCCCACATTTCTGTCCGGATGAGTAAATTCAAAAATAAAATCAGATTTATGTTGATAAATTTTTACTAAAATTGTAAAATAAATGCAAAGTTACATTGGTTCAGTTATTAAATCAAAGGAGTGATCATGGTAAAAAGAATATTCGCACTGATAATGGTAAGTTTAGTTTTGGTTTCGGTTTCCGCGTTCGCTGAAGATAATATCGCGTTGAACGCGAGCGTTAAAGCGAACAGTATTTTTCAATCATATTTCGCGTCATTAGCGGTTGATGGGAATAAAGATTCCCAGTGGAGCGCGATATGGTGGGGGTCAAGTTCAAATCCATACTATCTTATGGTAGATCTTGGCAGTGTACAGAATCTTTCACATATCGATCTGTATGGGAAGGATACTTTAATGGGAACGAGGCTCAGCTACATCAACTATAACCTTTACTATAGCACGGAGTCCAGCGCGTGGGACAGCAATCTTACGTCGGCATGGGGACTTATGACATCAGGATCTTTAAAGGATACTTCGAGCGATTATTGGGATAGTATCAATTTTGACGGGGCTGCTGCCAGATATCTGAAATTTGAGGTTACAGGCGGCACAGAGTTCGCACACTTGTATGAGTTGGAAGCGTATAAAGCACAAGGTGGGGTTGATATCCCTTCTACTCCTGAGCCGGTTTCATCCGTATTGTTCGGGATCGGTGCTGTGATCTTTGGGATAAGAAGAAAATTCGCGAAATAATTCGATCTGAATAAAAAACAAAGGCCGGACATTATTGTCCGGCCTTTTTGTTTTTATGGACCGGGGCGTTGCTTAATTTTCAGTGGGATACTATACTAATATACGCTGAATTGGACGAAAAATTTCCGGCCGTGTTTTAAAATGACAAATCCAGGGAGAAGGTTCGCAATGAAAAAAAATAATGAACGAGCTGGTGATAATAAAGGGAAGGCTATAAAACTGGCCGGATGTATCGGGTATTCAAAAGACTCGGTAATAAGCAAAACCCTTCTTGATAAAGGAACAGGTACTTTGACTTTATTTGCTTTTGATAAAGGGCAGGGCCTCAGTGAACATACCGCTCCGTTCGACGCTACGGTATTCGTGGCGGAGGGAGAGGCAAGTATCACGATCGGCGGAAAAAAGAAGATCGTTAAAAAAGGCGAACTAGTCATAATGCCGGCCGGTGTGACACATTCTTTAAAGGCCGAAAAGCGGTTCAAGATGATGCTGATCATGATAAGAAAATAACATTCGGGAAGACAGAAAGGCTAAATGAAAAAATTATCGAATATAGGGGTTAAAATAAACTCCAGGATCGGCAAAGCCATACACGATTACAAACTGATCGAAGAAGGCGATAAAATACTGGTGGGGGTCTCAGGCGGCAAGGATAGCCTTACACTGCTTAAATTTCTGAAAGATATACAGGGCTGGGCGCCGGTCAAATTTGATATTATCGCGTATCATGTGCTTACCGATATCCAGTCCGAGCCCGAAGAACATGAAAAATTCCTGCGGGAAGTTTTTGAAACTATCGGCGTTAAGTACAAAATAAAAAAAATAAAGATCCCCGACGATAAAAAAGTAAAGTCCGGATGCTTCTGGTGTGCGTGGAATAGGCGTAAAACCTTGTTCAAGGCCGCGGATAAATTAGGTTGCAACAAAGTAGCGCTCGGACACCATAAAGACGACATTGTTGAGACAATGCTTATGAACCTTTTTTATAACGGTGAGATATCGGCGATGAATCCCAGACAGGAACTTTTTGGAGGAGAGGTTATCATAATTCGTCCGCTTTGTTATGTTGAAGAGGAGATGACGGCGAAATTCTCGAAAGAGAACGGTTTTTACGGCCGGACATGCCAGTGCCGGCTTGCCGGTGACAGTAAACGCAAGTTCGTAAAGGATCTGATACGCGAGGTGGAAAGATCAAACCCGAAGATAAACGTGAAATCCAATATTTTCAGAAGCGTCTCAAGGATACGCGAGGGATACATAGATCTTAAGAACGGTTGAGGCTGGCAGGAGAAAGGGATAATATGAAAGTGATACCACTCAAAAAATGTGAGAAATTCATATCAGGGGACCACTGTGTTCTCCGCGAGATGCTTCACCCCGATAAAATGAAGGCGGCGTTCAGGTATAGTTTGGCGCATGCCACACTTAAACCCGGGCTTGCGTCGACTCCGCACAAATTGCGTACGTCCGAGGTTTATTATATTGTTAACGGCAGGGGCCTTATGCATATTGATAAAGGATCCGCGAAAGTGAAAGCGGGGGATACGATATATATCCCGCCCCATTCGCGGCAATATATAAAGAACACCGGGAAGAAAACCCTGGAATTTTTGTGTATCGTGGATCCAGCATGGAGAGCGCAAGATGAAGAAGTATTCTAAGCCGGAACTTGTTTCTCCCGCCGGAGATTGGAGCGCGATGCGCGGCGCGGTCGAGTCGGGCGCCGACAGCGTGTATTTCGGTGTAAAAGGCCTTAATATGCGCGCCTCAGCGTCTAATTTCGACGCGTTCGAGATGAAAAAGATCATGAAATATCTGCATGACGCCGGAAAAAAAGGATATCTCACGCTGAATGTCGTTGTTTTTGACGATGAACTGCCTAAGATCAAAAAAATACTAAGGAACGCCGCTGACGCTAAAGTTGACGGAGTGGTCCTGTGGGATACGGCCGTTCTTAAACTTGCTTCAAGCCTTGGACTGAATGTTCATCTTTCGACGCAGGCGAGTGTGGCGAATTATGATGCCGTTAAATTTTATTCGTCACTTGGTGTGAAACGGATAGTGCTCGCGAGGGAGTGCTCTCTGGTGAAAATAAAGAATATCATAGATCGCATCAAAAAAGATAAGCTTAAATGCTCAGTCGAGGTTTTTATACACGGAGCGATGTGCGTAAGTATCTCGGGTCGATGTTTCATGTCGCAGGTCTCGTTCGGGAAATCGGCTAACCGGGGTGAATGTGTTCAACCGTGCCGCAGGGAATATACAATTACGGACGAGCAGGACGGACTTAAATATGTGATCGGTAAAGATTATGTCCTAAGCCCGAACGATGTTTGCGCGGTCGGGATAATAGACGATCTTATAAAAATCGGCGTCTCGGCTTTTAAAATAGAAGGAAGGACTCGAGCGCCGGAATACGTGAAAGTGGTCACGGCGGTTTACCGTGAAGCGATAGACGCTTTTTTTGACGGACGGCTTGATCCAGATCTGAAGAAAAAATTATATGAACGCCTCGGCGAGGTGTATAACCGCGGGCTATCGTCCGGATTTTATCTTGGAGAGCCGGATGGACGGCGGAGTCGCGAACCCGAGAACATCTATGAGAAAGTTTATCTCGGCGAGGTAGTGACATTTTATAAAAAGATAGGTGTTGCCAGTGTTCGCTTGAATAACGGTGGTTTAAAAATAGGTGACGAGATATTGATCTACGGGAATACGACCCCGGCGGGATTTATTAAAGTTGATGGTCTTGAGAAAGATCACACGAGCGTACGGTCCGCACAAAAAGGCCAGGAAGTTGCTATTAAGGTCCCGTTTGTGGCGCGTCCTCATGATAAAGTCTTCATTTGGCGCAATAAACTTTCATGATAGAATCCCGCGCTTCACTTTTTTGCCCTTGACTATTAAAAATAAATGCCTCATAATTAGCTAAATCTTGCGAGGTGAATATGTACAGAATCACAAAAAAGAAACAACTTAATCAGGATATCACTCTTATCGAGTTTGAGGCCCCTGATATCGCGCGGTCCGCGCACGCAGGGCAGTTCGTGATATTCTGCATCGACGAATTCGGCGAAAGATTCCCACTTACTATCTATGACTATGACCGTTCACGCGGTACGGTCACCGTTGTGTGCCAGGCAATAGGCGTCAGCACAAAAAAACTTTGCACGATGAACGTAGGCGATAATATCAACGATGTTGTAGGGCCTTTGGGTCACGCGACAAAGACGAAAAATATCGGTAAAGTCATTTGTATCGGCGGTGGGGTTGGGACGGCCGAGGCGTATCCGATAGCTAAAGCGCTGAAGGAAGACGGTAACGATGTGACGGTCATCATCGGCGCGCGCAATAAGGAACTTGTGATATGCGAGGACGAGATACGAGGCTTCTGTGACAAGGTATTCATTACTACAGACGACGGTTCGCACGGGCGCAAAGGGTTTGTTACTGACGTTCTTAAAGAATTGATAGAAAAAGACAGATACGATCTTGTTTTTGCCATCGGTCCGATCATAATGATGAAGATGGTATCCGTGATGACCAAGGCCAAAGGTGTCCGTACGATGGTTTCGCTCAATTCCATAATGATAGACGGGACGGGAATGTGCGGCGGGTGCCGCGTACAGTATGACAACCAGACGAAGTTTTGTTGTGTCGACGGTCCGGAATTTGACGGGCATCTTGTCGATTTCGACGAGCTTATGGTAAGGCAGGCCCGTTATAAGGATAAGGAAAAACTTGCGTTGGAAAGATATGGCGAAAAATGCAGAATAGGACTAGGCCGTGGATAATAACGAAAAATTTACGCATGTCAGGATGAGAGAACAAGCTCCGGAAGAAAGAAGAAAGAACTTCAAGGAAGTCCCTTACGGATACAGCGAAGAAGAGGCTTTGAAAGAAGCGGCTCGTTGTCTCGGATGTAAAAAGCCTCCGTGCGTGGCCGGATGTCCCGCGGAAGTTGATATCCCCACTTTCATAAAAGCCATAAAAGAAAAACGGTTCAAGGATGCAGTCAATGTCATAAAAAACACAAATACGCTTCCCGCGGTTTGCGGCCGTGTATGCCCGCAGGAGGATCAGTGCGAAAAGAACTGCGTGCTCCAAAAAACCGGTAAAGGGCCCGTAAAGATCGGGAACCTTGAAAGGTTCGCGGCTGATACGGACAGGGCGAACGCCGACAATGGATCCGGTTCTGTAGCAACGATCGCGCGGCACGGGAAAAAAGTCGCTGTGATCGGCGCCGGGCCTTCAGGCCTTACATGCGCTTCGGATCTGGCCAAAAAAGGATACAGGGTCACGTTGTTCGAAGCATTGCATCGTCCGGGCGGGGTGCTTGTTTACGGTATTCCGGAATTCAGGCTTCCGAAAGACATAGTTTATAAAGAAGTCGATGAGATAAAAAAACTCGGCGTGGAACTTAAAATGAATTTTGTCGTAGGAAAAACGAGTACGCTCGATGATCTCAGGAAAGAGGGCTTTGAGGCGTTTTTTATCGGCACGGGAGCCGGACTTCCGTGGTTCATGGGGATAGAAGGCGAGAATCTCAGCGGCGTTTATTCGGCCAATGAATTTCTTACCAGGGTCAATCTTATGAAGGCATACCGTTTCCCCGAGTATGATACGCCTGTTACGGTCGGGAAAAGAGTAGCGGTTGTCGGGGCCGGTAACGTGGCGATGGATTCGGCGCGTTGCGCGTTGAGGCTCGGCGCGGAAAAGGTATATATCGTTTATCGCCGCACAGAAGCGGAAATGCCGGCCAGGATAGATGAGATACATCATGCCAAGCAGGAAGGTGTGGAATTACATCTTCTTACGAATCCGGTAAAAATACTCGGAGACGAGAAGGGGAATATAAAAAGTCTGGTGTGTATAAAAAATAAACTTGGAGAGCCGGATTCAAGCGGACGTCCGAGACCAGTACCGATAGAAGGTTCGGAGTTTGAAATGCCGGTTGAAACTGTGATAATGGCTATTGGGAACGGACCCAATCCGCTTCTTATCGCCAGCATACAGGGGTTGACGACAAATAAACGCGGAAATATCACGGCGGACGATAAGGGGCATACGAATATCCCGGATGTATTCGCCGGTGGGGATATCGTTACCGGAGCGGCGACTGTTATTGCGGCCATGGGGGCCGGGAAAGTCGCGGCTCGCGCGATGGACGAATATTTGTCCTCGAAATAATGTTTAGATGTTTTATCTTGACTTATGGTTTTGCGTAAGAAATAATGATTAGGCGGATACAAAGAAGTATCCTTGTAACTCAAGAGACAAAGGCGTTCTCTTCCTTATATTTTAGGAGGGGAGCGTCTTTTTTTTGTGAGGTATGTGACTAAAAAATAGACATTTAATGTTCACGCGATTCGCACTTTCAGCTATTGATAGTGCCGTGATGTCAAAACAAAATAGGAGGAAACACAATGGCAAAGCAGAAGAATGCAGCAAAAGCGTCAGTTCCGCACGTAGCCGTTAAGTCGGATTATGTGGAACAAGTGATCGAAACGGTAAAAAAACGAAATCCGGGAGAAGCTGAGTTTATACAGGCTGTGACCGAGGTTTTTGAATCGTTAAAACCCGTAATAAACAGGCATCCGGAATTCCGCGAAGCCGCGCTGCTTGAGCGTATATCCGAACCCGAAAGACAGATCATTTTCAGAGTGCCGTGGCAGGACGATAAAGGAAAGATGCACGTGAACCGTGGTTTCAGGATACAGTTCAATTCGGCCATTGGGCCTTATAAAGGCGGTATACGTCTTCATCCTTCGGTTTACTTAGGGATAATAAAATTTTTAGGTTTTGAGCAGGTATTCAAGAACTCTCTCACCGGCCTTATGATGGGCGGTGCCAAAGGCGGTTCGGATTTCGACCCGAAAGGGAAATCGGATTCCGAGGTTATGAGATTCTGTCAGAGTTTTATGAGTGAATTGTTCCGTCATATCGGCGCGGACACGGATGTGCCGGCTGGTGATATTGGGACCGGCGGACGTGAGATCGGTTATATGTTCGGACAGTGGAAAAAGCTTACTACGTTGTTCAACGGTGTTCTGACAGGAAAAGGTCTTGTGTACGGAGGATCTCTTGCTCGTACCGAGGCGACGGGTTATGGGTGCGTTTATTTCTGCGAAGAGATGCTAAAAGACAGAGGCGAGGCATTTGCCGGGAAAACGGTCGTAATATCCGGTTCGGGTAACGTCGCGATATACGCGCATGAAAAGGCTACACAGCTTGGCGCGAAAGTAGTTGCTATGTCGGATTCGAACGGTTTCATTTTTGATAAACACGGCATAGATCTGGCTACGGTAAAACAGCTCAAAGAAGTTGAACGTAAACGTATCAAGGAATATGCAAAGGAACACAAGTCTGCGAAATATGTTGAGGGTGGGAATATCTGGACCGTGGACTGTGACATAGCTCTTCCTTGCGCGACGCAGAACGAGCTTGACGGCAAATCTGCCGAGATTCTGGTTAAGAACGGTTGTATAGCCGTCGCCGAAGGCGCGAATATGCCTTCCACTCCGGAAGCCGTGAAGATATTCATCGATAGCAAGATATCTTTCGGTCCGGGTAAAGCCGCTAACGCGGGTGGAGTCGCAACATCGGGTCTTGAGATGTCGCAGAACTCGCAGCGTCTTGCGTGGACGTTCAATGAGGTCGACGAAAAATTGCACAACATCATGATAAACATCCATAACTCGGCAAAACAGGCGTCAGAAGAATACGGTACGCCGGGTAACCTTGTGAACGGTGCGAATATAGCAGGTTTCATGAAGGTTGCTAAGGCTATGATGGCGCACGGGCTGGTTTAATAGCGCCGGTAAGGTTGGTCAAAAAGGGCGGGGTGTGTAAAACATCCCGCCCTTTTTTTGATTATTCGCGATCCTTCAGTTTAATTGCACTGCATATTATCTGGTGAAACGAGAAGTTTTGTTGTTCAGACGATTCCCTTTTTTGGAGAATTTTCTGACTATTTTGGCGCCTGCGGAACTCGCTTTAACGGGTCATTCGTTCTTTATCGGAACGTATGCCCCGTTAAAGCTCAAACAGTCCTCGGCGGCTTTGTCATTTGTATTCCAAACCTTCCCAAAATAGTCATAAAATTCTCCGGGGAATCGTGTTCACTCCAAAACTTCTCGTTTCGCCAGGTACTGAAAAATTACAAATTGCTTTGCGTGAAGACAATTCTATACCGTATACACATAGTGTTTAGCGGATTAGGAATGATGGCATTCGGAATATTTTTTTCTTGTATTGCATGAAAAAGTTGGTAGAATAAATGTCTCAAAGAGAATGGCGCTTTTCTAAAACAAATTCAAAAGGAAGGGTGAGATCATGGTTTCGTATAAAGAGTTGGGTTTAGTAAACACACGCGAGATGTTCGCCAAGGCTATGAAGGGTAAATACGCTATTCCAGCGTACAATTTTAACAATATGGAACAATTGCAGGCTATAGTCACGGCCTGTATCGAAACGAAGTCTCCGTTCATACTGCAGGTGTCAAGCGGGGCGAGGAAATACGCCAATCAGATACTGCTAAGGCATATGGCTAAGGGCGCTATGGAAATAATTAAGGACGCGGGTGTTAGCATCCCGGTCGCTCTTCACCTTGACCATGGCGATACGTATGAATTGTGCGTTTCATGTATTGAAAGCGGTTTTTCTTCCGTTATGATAGATGGTTCGGCTCACAAATACGCGGATAACGTGATACTTACGAAAAAGGTCGTTGAGTACGCGCATAAACACGATGTCACTGTTGAGGGAGAGCTCGGGGTTCTTGCGGGGATAGAGGACGAAGTGAGTCATGAGCAGACACACTACACGAAGCCCGAGGAAGTTGAGGACTTTGTCAAGAAAACAGGGGTAGACAGCTTGGCGATATCGATCGGGACATCACACGGCGCGTACAAGTTCAAGATAAAACCGGGAGAGTCGGTTCCGCCTCTCAGATTCGATATATTGGAAGAATGCGAGAAAAGGATACCGGGTTTTCCGATAGTTCTTCATGGCGCGAGTTCAGTAATGCCGGAATACGTGGAAATGATCAATAAATACGGCGGCAAAATGGATAACGCGGTTGGCGTGCCTGAGGAACAGCTTAGAAAGGCCGCGGCTTCCGCCGTGTGTAAGATAAATATAGACAGCGATGGACGGCTTGCCATGACGGCTAAGATACGCGAAGTATTCGCGACTAAACCGGGCGAGTTCGATCCGCGTAAGTATTTAGGACCTGCACGTGAAGAGCTTGTTAAAATGTACAAGCATAAAAATGAGCATGTACTTGGCAGCGCCGGGAAAGCATAATAGAAAAGAGAGTTGATTAGACGGGGCAGGCTTTGATAAACGGCTTGCCCCGTTTTTTTATGAAGAAAGCAAAAAGGGGACGGATATGAAAGATATGATATTTTTCGGGATAAGTGTAGCGCCGATCGTTTATCTGCCGGTAGCGTATGTGTTGTGGGTCGCAGTGCTTCTTTTGGCCAAAAAATTATTTTATATTAAAATAAGGAATCTTGCTGCGCATACGGCTACAAAGATGGATGATATCTTTCTTGAGGCGTTGAATATGCCGCTTATACTTTTCATATTAGCCAGTGGTGTTTTTGTGTTGCAGAATACCTTTGGCGCGACTATGCCGTCCGATATTCTCAATATGGTCAATGTAACGTTTAAAGCTATAGTGATCGTGGCTCTTGTCATGTTCTTTGAGAAATTCCTGAACGGGCTTGTCTCAAATTATTTTCTTGCCATACACGCTCTGCAGGGGTCGCTCGGAATGATCAAGCTGGTTATACGGATACTTGTGGTAGGAATAGGTTTTCTTATTTTGTTGGATAATTTCGGGGTCTCTATCGCGCCGATATTGGCTTCTCTCGGTATAGGATCTTTGGCGGTAGCGCTGGCGTTACAACCGACGCTTGAAAATTTTTTTTCAGGCATACAACTTATAATAGATAAACCGATATCGATCGGGCAGTTTATCAAACTTGAGTCCGGCGAAGAAGGGATAGTAGAGAATATCAGCTGGCGCTCGACCTGGGTAAGAACCCTTTCAAATAACATTATAGTGTTGCCGAATAAGGCCCTTGTCAATTCGCGCATAATGAATTATCACTATCCGGAAAAAGAGATGGCTGTTGTCGTGAAGGTAGGTGTGGATTACGGCTCGGATCTTTCTTTTGTCGAAAAGGTTACGCTTGAGGTGGCGAAGGATGCCATGCAGGCCGCTAAGGGCGCGGTCCGTAGCTTTGATCCGGTAATTAGATTCCATACCTTGAACGATTCCAGTATAGATCTTAACGTTGTCATGCGTGTTAAAGAATTCACCGATATGTCAGAACTTAAACATGAGTTCATAAAACGTCTGCATATCAGATATAAAAAGGAGGGTATCGTTATACCTTTCCCGATGCGTATGATAGCTTATGCTAAGGATATGGATAGGTCCGGGCGTGTCTAATCGGTGTTTTAATCGTTTTTGACCGAGTATTTCGCGGCTAAGCCGCGATAATAGGCGCCTTCTTCACTTTTACCGTGTTTTTCTGAGCCTTGCGCGAATATGAGGCATTTTTTTGCGAGCTCGTTCCGCGTAATAATATTGTTTTCAGGATCTAGTTTTCCGGAATCTATCATTTTCTGAAGAGCCTTGATCCGGAACCTGTCTAATCCCCATATCTTGAACGAAAGCTGATCCGGCCTGCCGCCGTCTTTCAGCGTAAGAGGGGCTTCTATGAGTTTTACCTCGAATTTATTCGTGGCGCGTAGCCAGAAATCATAATCTTCGCAGGCTTCCAGATCCTCGTCGAAAGTGCCCACTTCGTCGAATACGCTTCGATGGATGACGACCGTAGATATGCTTATACAACAAAGTGGGAGAGCGTTTTTATATACGTGGCCCGTAGGTTTTTTGTGTTTTGGTTTCTGGGAAAGCAGGTTGCCTCCGCTGAACCATATTTCATTTGTGTGGAATATTTTTATGTCTGGGAAATTATTGATATATTCGTCCGCGACCTTGAGTTTGTTTATGTCCCACCAATCATCGGAATCCAAAAACACGATATGTTCGTTTTGGGTCAGTGACAGCCCGTGATTTCTGGCCCGTGATACGCCCTTATTGTCTTGGTAGCGATACACGATCCTTTTGTCATTGTAAGAAGATATGAGGTTTTTTGTTCCATCCATTGATCCGTCGTCAATTATGATCAATTCAAAACCGCCGTATGTCTGAGCAAGTACGGAATCAACGGCCTTTTTCAGGAATTCTTCCCGGTTATAAGTCGGGATTATAACGGAAAATAAGTTTGGCGACATAATCATCGGGATATTATATAATATTTTCGGAGAAAGTGGCGGATAGTTGATAACAGTTCACAAGAAAGGCGGTTATCCATGAAGATGCGGATCAATTTCGAAGGGAAAAGGAAATTTGTCGCTGAAACACGGGGTTTTGAGATAGCGGTGGACGTGCCGCAGGAAAAAGGCGGGGATAACACCGCTCCGATGCCGCCGGAATATCTGGTGGCTTCTCTCGGTTCATGCATGGGAATTTTTGCGACGGCATATCTGAAGAACGCGGGCCTTGAGACATCCGGATTTTCGATAGATATGGATTGGGACCTGTCGGCCGACGGGAACAGAGTGGGGCGGATTTCGGCCGTAATCAATACGCCTAAAACAGCTCTTGGTGATAGGAAGAACGCGATGCTTGCCGCGGCTTCAAAATGCCTTATTCACAATACATTGCGTGAATGCCCCGAGATAAAGATAGAACTCGGTAGCGAAAAGTGAAATCTGAGGATTATCGTTTGAAAGGGAAAAATGGGAAAAAGAAAATTCATGGTGTCAGTAATCGGCGGGCATAAATGCGACGAGAAGGTCGCAGCGATAGCCGAGCGTGTGGGAGAGATAATCGCCGAGTCCGGGGCGGTGCTTGTTTCGGGAGGTTTAGGCGGGGTTATGGAATCAGCCTGCCGTGGAGCGAAAAAAGCGGGAGGTCTTACGATAGGGATCGTTCCGGGTAATAAAAAAGAAGTGGCGAACCGATATGTCGATATCGTTATTCCGTCCGATATGGGGTATTCACGGAATACTTTGGTGGCTGGCGCGGGCGATATAGTTGTAGCTATATCCGGCGAATACGGGACTTTGTCCGAAATATGTTTTTCAGAGATAGGGCATAAAAAAATATACGGGCTTGATACATGGGATGTTCCAGTCGTGAATAAGATATCCTCTCCGGAGGATATAAAATCGGTGATAGAACAGGCCATGTCGAAAGTCGGTTCAGAACGGTAAGATATGGCAGGAAAATTACTTCTTATTAACCCATGGATATATGATTTTGCCGCATATGATTTTTGGCTGAAACCCTGGGGATTCATAAAAATCGCCGGGATATTAAAACGCTCCGGCTGGGATGTGACCTTTATCGATACCTTGGATAGAGGACATCCGTCCGTTAAAAATGATGCGAAAACTTCACGGAACGGTACCGGTAAATTCCATTCGGAAAATATCCTTAAACCCGTGGTTTTGAAACGTATCCCGCGTAAGTACAAAAGGTATGGTATCCCACTTGCCGTTCTTAAAGGGTTATTACCCGAGCAGAAGTTTGATTACATTCTTGTTTCGTCCGGGATGACCTATTGGTATCCCGGGGTTTTTGATATGATAAGGATCTTGCGTGAAAAATACGGTGGAACTCGGATCATCCTTGGCGGGACATACGCGAGCCTTTGTTATGATCATGCTGTCAAAAAAAGCGGCGCGGATGAGGTCATTCATACAAAGAATCTTTCTAAACTTTCTGATGCTCTGGGATGCGGGATAGATCTCTCTCCGGGAACTGTTCTTGACGAGAACGCTGATTATGGTTTGTATAACGATCCGGTTTATGCTGTTTTACGTATATCTTTGGGATGCCCATATGATTGTGTATACTGCGCTCAAAAACAGATATCACCTCCTTTTATGCTAAAGAATATGAACAGGGCTTTAGAGGAAATATCCGAATTATATGAAAAGGGTATCCGTAAATTCGCTTTTTATGACGATGCCCTGCTTTTTGATCAGGCCTACATAAAGGAATATCTTAGTAATATTATAGATATAAACATAAAGGCGGAATTTTACACTCCGAACGGTTTGCACGCGCGCTTTATCTCTAAGGATGTGGCGCGCATGATGAAGGGCTCGGGATTTGTCTCCCCTATTGTGAGCCTTGAAACGGTTTCCCGCGATAAAGAAAATACCTGGCATTCTAAAGTGACGAAAGAAGAATACACCGAAGCGGTGAACAATCTGAAAGAGGCGGGATATAAGAAAGGTGAATTCTCCACATACCTTTTATTAGGGGCGCCTGGTAGCAGTCTTATTGAAGTGAAAGAAGCGGTGGACTTTGTCCATTCGCAAGGAGGGATGGTGTCTTTAAGTGAATTTTCACCCGTTCCTGGAACCGCGATGGCTGATCGATATATCAAAGAAATAATGGACGAGCCGCTTTTTCACAATAACAGTGTGTTCCCGAATTTTTCCATGACTGATTGGCCGGACATAAATCGACTTAAGTTGTACGCAAGGGGCCTAAATTCAGGATTTTAGGGCTTATGTAAGGTGCATTAATTTACGGCAGTATGATTCTTTCCCGTATTTTTATACAAAATCACGATCTGTTTTAGTTAGCGGAAATGCTCACATTTGTTAGACATTAAAAAAGCATGATATTCTTTTTTGCTTTCCTCGTGTATTTGGGTAAACTTTGATGTAGGCGAAATAAAAGATAGTTTTGGTAAAATGGCTAAGGACTTTTAAAAACTGTTTAGAGACAAACAAGTAAGATCACGATAAAAGGAGGATTAAATGAAGCCCAATAAATTTATATCGGTCCTTTTGTGTTTATCGCTTATGAACGGCTCCTATATATGTTATGGGGACAATACGTTAAGTACCACAATAAATACCAGCACTGTAATTTCCGAGTCAAATACGTCTAATCAAAGTGCTGTTCAAACCGCCGTTAGCACGAAAAATGAAGTTGAGAATTTCGTCAACTCAACGGACGAGTCAAAAAGTGGACTACATATTTCGTCCGATCTTATGAATACCACGGGGAAGGTAACATTGTCCAACGGGGTTATACAATATTTTAACACAACAACTGGCCTGATCACAAAACAGATAAATAATGATACAAATAGGACGACTCTCGCTTTTAGATATACGGGAGAGGAATTGACAACGGTGACACAAACATACAGTGCGTCAGTCCCGGCAGGCGCAGCTAAAAGCACGATCTTCAATATGAGCACATTGAAAACCGAAGAGACATATTCTGATGGATCGGTATACGCAGCTGGGTTTACGTACTCGGCGATATATGTCGATGGTACCGGAGTTGTTATCTGGCAATCGTCAGTGAGCGACAATAAAACATTATTGCGTCGTACTTTATCAGACGGAACGGTTAAATATTATGACTCATATGGCAATGTTACTAAACAGATATTGAATGACACATATAAAACGACTTTAGCTTTTACATATACTAGTAATGTTTTGACGAAGGTTGTTAAGACGCGAAAGACAGTCGCAGTGGACGATCCCGCAATAAGTATCACATATAACTTGCTTACTATGACAGCTACGGAAATTGACGCGGATGGTTCATATTATCAATCGAAGTTTACATATTCGCCATTGGCCGAAAATGAAAAAGGGGTGGTGGTGTGGCAGGCCACTTTAACGGGAACCAAAATATTGGTTCAGCGCAGTCTTTCTGACGGAACGGTCCAATATTTTGATACGAATGGTAATATGACCAGACAGATATCCAATGATGCGAATAAAACTACGCTGTCCTTTACCTATACTAATGGTGCTTTGACTAAGATAACGCAGACCTGCGGGAAAACACCTACAAATGGGGCCGCGCTAAGTATCACCTATGATCTGGTTAAGTTAACTCTAAGTGAGAAATATGCAGATGGGTCATATTATTCTGGGAATATAACGTTTGCGGGTTTAAGTGCCGATACGACTACCGGTTTTGTGACACCGTCGATAACAATCGTTGGTAATAAATGGCTTTCACAGCGCACGCTGGCCAATGGGACATTGCAGTATTTCAACTCAAATGGCGATATCACAAGGCAGATAACAAATGATGCGAATAAAACCACGTTATCTTTCAGCTATACGAATAATGCTCTGACGAAGATAACTAAAACTTATGGTGTTAATCCGACAGATGGTTCGGCGATCAGTATTACATATGACCTGGTGAAGTTGATAGCAAGTGAAAGGTATTCGGATGCATCATATTATAGTTTTAAATTTACATATGCAGGACTAAATGCTGATACAACGACAAAGGTTGTGACCCCGGGGATTACGATGACAGGTAACAAGTGGCTTAGTCAGCGTACATTATCAGATGGGACTTTGCAGTATTTTGATGCAAATGGTTATATAACAAAACAGGTCGCGGCGGACGCAAATAAAACGACATTGTCGTTTACATACGCTAATAATGTTTTGACGAGAGTAATAAAAACTTACGGAGTGAATCCCACGGACGGGTCGGCAATAAGGACAACATTTTATCCGGGGACTTTGACGGCGACAAAGCAATATGCAAACGGGACGACTGAAGCAATGAAATTTATATACACGACGGTTTCAGGGGGATCGTCTGATACGGGAAATAGCGTATTGGCTAAGTGGGTTGTTGGAACTACAGAGGTTGTTACGCATATATTCGCCATTAAAACAGACAATACAGTTCCAGTTGCGCAGGGGCAAACTCTTGCGGTTAATCAGGATACGGATCTTAATATCACGCTTGTGGGAACTGATGAGGAATCCGCGATACTAACATATACTATCGTAACGCAGCCGCAGCATGGAACGATCGTTAGTGACGCTAACAATGCCGCGAAATTCGTTTATACTCCCGCGGCGGGGTTTAGTGGGACGGATTCGTTCACATATACCGTGAATGATGGTCTCGCGACGTCCGAAGTGGCGATAGTTAGTATCGAAATAAAAGATACCGTTCCTCCGGAAGTGACCCTTACAAGCACGGTGTTGACGAATTCTTCGAATTATAAACTTACATATACAGTAGATGGCGTGATCTGTGAAGAGAATATAACGCTTAGCGAGGGAGTGAACACGATAATAAGGGATGCGATGGATACCGCCGGGAACAAAACCACTAAAACATGGGAAATAACCCTGGATACTGTCGCACCGGTAGTGTCATTAGTGAGCGCTTCCTTGACGAATAATCCGACGTACGCATTGCAATACAGCGTGGATGGTAAAACGGTTGAGGAATCAGTGACACTAGCTAGCGAGGGCAATAATACGATCACTAGAACTATAAAAGACGCGGCCGGAAATCAGACGGTGGCTACCTGGAGTATAAAATTAGATACGATTGCACCAGCAATATCCGCTGTTGCTTCGTCATCGGTGGAAGCGACCTCGGCTAATATCAGCTGGACAACCATTGAAACCGCGACTACGCAGATAGAATACGGACTTACGACATCGTATGGCACAACTACCAATTTACTTTCGTCTTTAGTTACACAACATAGTCAGGCTATAACCGGGCTTACAGCGGTGGCCACATATCATTATAGGGTTATATCCAAGGATAGCGCTGGTAATATATCTGTATCGGATGATATGACCTTTACCACAAAAGAGGCCAGTACCACCATCCCGGTCGCTAATGCGCAGACCGTATCAATGCTGGAAGATAGTTCCCAGACCATAACTTTGACCGGAACGGATCCCAGCGGAAGGCCTCTCAGTTATGTTGTAGTGAACAATCCCACTAAGGGTATTCTTACGGCTGTTGATGGGGATGCGTCAAAATATATATATACTCCGCTTAGTAATGTAGCAGGGTCAGATGAGTTTACTTTTAGAACCGTTACTTCCGACGGGGTGTATTCGGAGTTGGCCAAAGTGACATTGAAAATTTCAAAGGTTACAGATCTCCCGATAGCGTTTTCACAGATCGTTGATGTAAAAAATACCACCACAGTCATTTTAGGTGGGAGAACCCCGGATTCAGAAACGCTGACGTACACGTTGGTATCGCAGCCCGCACATGGTACTTTAACCGCGACCTCAACCGCGAATATATACATATATACACCGGTTGCCGGGTATGTAGGGACTGATACCTTCCAGTTCAAGATCAAGGATAACACTGAATATTCCGCAGCGGCTACTGTACTATTGAGGGTCAATGCTCCGACGGTTTTGAACACCGTGCCTACGTGTAGCGCGTACGTGTTCAATAACGCGGATAATACGAGGACTATTTCTATAGATACGAAAGACGCTGAACAATCCGCGTCGTCAATGGTATATACCGTTACAACCGCTCCGACGAAAGGTACAGTTGTGCAGGACGCGACGGATCGTTCAAAATGGATATACACACCTGGCACCAGCTTTGATTCGGCTGGGGATACGGTCACGTTTTCAGTAAGTGACGGGATAGGGCAAGCGTCTCCGGTCATAGTCTTTGTGGGATCGGCAAATAGTTCCGTTGTAGTGTCTGATGATGGAGGACAGATCGATTTTTCAAAGTTCACGGCAGGGACCCAGTTCGTTATTTCCGGAACAGTTGGGTCAAATTGCGGGACATTCACGTCGGTAGACGGCTCAACCTCAAAATATTATTTTACGCCGTCATGGAGTATCTATTGGGAGGGAATGACGGACAGAACGGTTACAATAAAATATACGTCTGATGTGGATCCGGCAACGGTTCATTCTATAGATCTTAGGATAAATTATATCGATGATCCCGCTGTGGTCTCGCCGGTTAAAGATATGGTATGGACTACTGGGGTGCCGTTGAACTTCGGGGTGTTCGCTACAGATCTTGATACGGCGAACGTGGGGATATATGTTACTGGGACGACTTCAAGCGGTTCCGATATATCTTCGCAGTTAAATTGGTCTGATTTTTACGCAAGTCCTACGACTAACATATATCAACAGGAGATCTGGACCCCGACAAAAACGGGGACATATATATTGACCGTGCATTCCGGGGATAGTTCCCAGACTTTTAACGTTATAGTGAAAAGTCTGGCCACTACTCAAACAACGGTTCCTGTTTTTACGGCGCCTTCCGATGTTCTAGTTTATGGCAGCGGTAATCATCAGAGAAAATTGGTGACAAACATATCAGCGGTTGACGAAGGCGGAAAAGACGTTGTTGTGTCTATGACGTCAGTTAAGAAAGACGGCGTGGATTATACCGCATCTATAACCGATTATTATTATGACAATCTTACAGGAGAGTTTTTCTGGTATCCCGGAGTTGACGAAGAATTAGGTAAATATGAATTTACGTTCACCGCGATAGACGCCGATGGACATAAATCAACAAAGACGATAAACATGACGGTAACGTTACCGCCTGTTGTGACAGGAACTAGCGAGTTTACGGCTTTTATTAAAGCACATGAGAACGAAATACACGGTTACTCGGATATCGTATACCGTAACGCGGATGGATGGCATGCCAGTGTGAATGCTTCTTATTCTGAGCAAATAGATGTCGGCGCAAGTGCTTCATATGGTTTGTGCGTGTGTGACGAGGGTGATGATGTTATATTCACAAATTCATCGACTGCGTATACGGTCGCCGGTGGAGATAATGTTACTAAAGCGATGCTTAACAATAGTGGGAAGCTGATGACCAGCTTGTATAACGCATTTGTGAGTAAAGATGGTTGTTCCATGGCGTTTTCCCCTGGGCATGTAAGCGACGGGAGAAGAGACGCGGAATTTAACATCGGAAAAGTTGCTTATGTGTATTCATCGATGGGGTCTTCCCATAGCGAAGCTGCCGCGGTAGAAGCTTATATGAAGACCGCAGGTGCTTTCAAAAAAGAGGTGTATGATTATCTTAAAGAGAACGGTCTTTTGTTGGCGACAATAGTGTATTTAGACCATTGGACGCGCATGAATGCGGATCCGGAAAAATATCTTTCGCGGGAATCATATCCCAGCTTTAACGTGAGTGCCGAAATTGATGCGATGGCTATGGTCAAAGCCGCGTATGCGATGACGCTCGATACGATACCGTCTTTGCCGCAGTTGAAAATGGTCAGTCAGCCTGAGACCGGGACTTTAGGTGTGGATTATTTTGATTCAGGTACTCGGTCAGTTCTGTATGAAACCCCGTTGTCTATCGCTACTATCTATTATGAACATACTGCGACAAAAGTGTTCGAACTTGATGCATCATCAAGTATATCAGCGGCAGGAACGAACATTGTTGAGTATAACTGGGTGGTCGCTCAAGGGGACGCTTCGAAAGTGCGTATTATCAAATTGAATGAATCCGGATCGAAAGTTCGTATTGAGATCGATTATAGTGGATCGACTACGGTCGCTAGCAGTGGCTATGGCGATGATATCATATCGAACCTGACGGCGATCGCATTGTATACCAAAACCGATAAGGGCGTGTATTCCATCCCAGCGTATTTTTCGTCATATACCATACCAAACGAACAGAGGACATATGATACTAATGGAAAGATCCTTGGAATAACGTACACAACGGCGGAATGTCCGCGCGGAGTCGGATTTCAAAAAAGCTGGACAAAGGATGTGTACAATTATGACGATAACGGTAATCTGCTGGGATGGACAAGGTATTACAAAGGGGTTAAGGAGTATTATGGTGCTAACGGAATGGTTATCGTAAGTAAGGATTCACTCGGCCGTTTAGTCACGGGAAACGCTGTTACTTACAAGATAGTATCCTCCGTTATGACCCCGACTGTCGTCACCAGTATTTTGTATAAGTATACTTATGCTTCTGATACGGATTTTACCGGCAGGCTCAGCGAGTTTCAGTATGATTGTGTAGGTACTTCTGGTACTTCATATTCGGTGCAGAATATTACCGTGTATGATGCGGATGGGACACTGACGGAAATATGGCAGTATATCGGAGGAACGTTAAAAAGCAAGATCAAAGTGACAAGTACTGCCACAAATTTTTATAATGCATCAGGAACGCTTCTTAGTACGGCTACCGCCGCGGGATATCTAGTCCCAAATTTTTATAACATTATGCAATGGTGGTTGACGTTGATGAAACTTTAAAACAGTTCTCCCGTCCTTGCCGCTTAACAAAAAGACGGCAAGGACGGGGTGGGTAAGTGATCCCTTCTGTTATTCCTGTGGATCCGGCCGCAAAAATTATTATTGCCGTCCTTTTGGTCAATGTAAGTCTTTAGACATAAAATCGTATAATTATTTTTTATTTTTATTCCAGGTAAGGTATTATATTGATTAATGTTTTCTGATCCTACTATGAAAGGTTTAAATGAAAATATCACGCCGGCATAAACGGACGCCGTTCCGTACGATAGTAACGCGAAAGATATCGGATATTCCGAAAGAACACTGGAACGCTGTTTATCCTAATGTTCTGGAAGGGTATGATTTTTTTAGAACGCTGGATGAGTCGAACATCGATCAATTTGCGTTTTATTATATCATTGTGTATGAACAAAAAAAGCCGGTCGGCGCGGCGCCGTGTTTTCTCCTAGATTATTCTCTTGATACAAGTATCAACGGCCCTTTGCGGCGTATATCTAACGCGATATGCAAGGTCATGCCTCGGATATTCAGTATCCGCGCTTTTGTATGCGGGATGCCGATCGGGCAAGGACGAATAGGTATCGCGCATGACGCCGATAAGGTCGTGAAGGTTATTATGCGGCGCATGGAGCAGATGGCTAAAAAAAACAGGGCATCGGTTATCGCTTTTAAGGATTTTGATCAGGCCGCCTGCGCTGTGTTGGATCCGATACAGAAAGAAGGGTTTAAAAAAATAGAAGGGCTTCCTACCACGATTCTTAACGTGTGGTTCAAGGATTTTGAGGAATATCTCAATACCCTTTCAGGCGGAAATAGATATGATCTGAGGCGGAAATTTAAAAAGGTGGACGGTAAGGTCAAAATAGACTTTGAGGAAGTTGTTCGTCTTGAAGGCGAAGCGCTGAAAGATGTGTATAAATTGTATCTTGATATCGTGGAACGTCATGATATGAGATTCGAATTGCTGCCGATCGATTTTTTTATAAATATATCAAAGAACATGCCGCAAAATTCGCGTTATTTTCTTTGGCGTATCGACGGTAAACTTGTGACATTTCTTTTTTGTTTTATATCTAAGGATCTTTTCTTGGACTATTATGTCGGGTTGGACTATTCTGTAGCGCATAAATACCATCTTTATTTTGTGAAATTCCGTGATATGATTAATTGGTGCATAAAACACAAGATCCCAAAATATGAGATGGGGTTTACGGGGTATGAACCTAAACGGAGGCTCGGTTTCGATTTTGTTCCGTTCTATTTTTACGTGAAGCTCCGGAATAGTATGCTTCGTCCGGTGTTCGACCTTTTATGTAATTTTTTAAAATTTGAGAATTTCGATCCAGTACTTAAAGAAGTAAAGAAAGAGCGCAGACATGCTAAATGAACGCCTTACTTTTAAAGTGTTTTTTTTGATCATTCTGAACGATATCGGGGATACTTTGTCCCAGCTTATAATGAAAAAAGGACTTATCCAGACCGGCATCGATAGCGTGACATTCGGGAATATAGTGGAATTCATAGCCAGAAATTCCACATCACTGCTTTTGTGGATCGGTATATTGATATATACGCTGAACTTTTTTATTTGGATAGCTGTATTGTACAAAGTGGATCTCAGCGTCGCTATGCCAGTGGGAAGTACCTGCTATATTCTGGTGCCGATAGCTGCGGTGATATTTCTTGGTGAACACGTGGGATTATTAAGGTGGATCGGGATCGCTTTGATAATTTTGGGAATCCATTTTGTGACACAAAGTAAAAACACTCCGAGAAAGGTAGCATCCTGTGCTTAAGATCGTATTAATAGTCCTGATAGCCGAAATATTCACCGCGGCGGGGCATATCCTGTTCAAAAAAACCACGAATGAGCTTGGGACGCATAAACTGGGAAATATAGAAGGCCACGGGCGTTTTATCGCCGATGTTATCAAACGTCCTGCGATATGGGTGGGGTTCGTGTTGATGGGGCTTGGGCTTGTCGCTTGGATAATAGCCCTTTCCCAGGGGGATCTCAGTCTGGTTTTTCCTTTAGGAAGTATTCAGTACCTTATTATTCTTTTTTCAGCTAAAATTTTTCTGGGCGAGGAGATCGACCGTATGAAATTAATCGGGACGCTTCTTGTCGTGGCCGGGATCGTTTTAATAACGATCAGCTGATAAATTATTAAAGTGTGATTAATTTAACTTACGTTAAATAAAGTAAAGCCGGTTGACTGCGTGGGTTATTTCAAATATAATAATGTCGTTCGTGATAACGTTTAAAAGGCAAGTTAATGTATTACGAATCCGTTTTTAAGGCGTTCAACAAAAATAAGATCCAATATCTTGTCGCCGGAGGGCTTGCGGTGAATTTGCACGGCGTACCGCGTATGACGCCGGACCTTGACGTTCTTGTCGCGGCTGACGACGTGAATCTGAAAAAGATCGTGACCGTTCTGACGTCTTTGAAATATACGAATCGTCTCCCGGGTAACGCCGAGCATCTCGCGGACCGGGAAAAACGGGAAGCGTGGATAAAAAACAGGAATCTTACGGCGTATACTTTTTATAATAAAAAAGAGCCGTTCATGGAAGTCGATATATTGCTTGTATCGCCCGTAAGCTTTGAAGAAGCGTATAAGCGCAGGGTTGTTAAAAAGGGCAGAGGGATATCGATCCCTATAGTGTCGATGGAAGACCTGATTACCATGAAATGGGAAGTTAAACGGGAGACGGATCTCGACGATATTAGAATGTTGAAGATGCTAATTTATCACAGGGATAGGAATGATAAAAAAGACAGTAAAAGAAGAAAATAAACGCTTTCTGGAAATGATACTGAAATTCCAGAGTTCATCCGTAGCCGCACGGCTTGATTGGCTTGAAGAGGCCAATCGTCTTACCTATTCTGTTCTTACTAAGAGCGAACGATCCGTGCGTAAAAAATTATTAAGCCGGGATCAGATCGTAAGATCCGAGACATCACTGAAGTGATCTAAAAAATATAAGGAGCGAGTTTGAAGTCAGAACAACAAATTATTATGGTCACAGGTGGTTCGGGTTTTATAGGGTCGAATTTTGTGCGGTATATGCTCAAAAAATATAAGAACTATAAGATCGTGAACTTTGACGCGCTTACATATGCCGGTAATCCGGATAACCTAAGGGATATAGCTTCTGATAAACGATACAAGTTCGTTAAGGGCAATATAGCAAAAAGGAACGATGTGAAAGCCGTTATGAAAAACGTGGATTATGTCGTTCATTTCGCCGCGGAGTCGCATGTGGATAGGAGCATAAAGAGGTCGGAAGTATTTATAAAAACGAATATCGTCGGGACACATATGCTTCTTGAGCTGGCGAGGGAAAATAAAATTAAAAAATTCGTGCATGTTTCCACAGACGAGGTGTATGGAAGTCTTGGTTCTGCGGGATATTTTACGGAAAAAAGTCCGATAAGCCCGAATAGCCCTTATTCGGCAAGCAAGGCCTCCAGCGATCATCTGGTCAGGGCGTATTGTGAGACATATAAGTTCCCCGGAGTGATAACGAGGTGCTCAAATAATTATGGGCCGTATCAGTTCCCGGAGAAACTTATACCGCTTATGATAACTAATGCGCTGAACGACAAAAGCCTGCCTGTTTACGGCGACGGTTTGAATGTACGCGATTGGTTATTTGTCGAGGATCACTGCTCGGCGATCGACACCGTTCTGCACAAAGGCCGTGTGGGGGAAGTGTACAATATCGGCGGAAATAACGAATGGAAGAACATCGATATAGTAAAGACCATATTGAAAGAGCTGAACAAACCGGAAACCCTGATAGAATTTGTGACGGATAGGCTCGGGCATGACCGGCGTTACGCGATAGACGCGACAAAGATAAAAAACGAATTGGGTTGGTCCCCGGCTACCGGTTTCAACGAAGGTATCAAAAAAACGATCAAATGGTATCTCGCGAACCCAAAATGGATCGCCCGCATCAAAAGCGGCGCGTACCGACGCTAGATCGGGACGTTTCCAAAATCAATCCCAGACCTGTCCCAACGTTAAGATCAGATCTGTTGTAAATGCTCAGTAATTAGGTAACACTTTTGGTACAATAATACCGAAAGGAGAACCTAATGTATTACTCACAGCAGGTTATAGTTAAAAGATGGGTACCCATCTTGCAGGAATATGAAAAGA